>OCVQ010000903.1_pt1 | contig 24804 bp, 11 predicted proteins | sample 1539061 | NCBI WGS metagenome assembly OCVQ01 (sample SAMEA3355526, study PRJEB22509) | marine metagenome | biome: marine; feature: river plume; material: water | place: USA | collected 2010-08-08 | depth 0.5 m | reverse complement strand
AGGGAACTACTTCAAAAATAATGTAATAAATGAATGTAAGTACAAATACTAATAGTCCATTTCCAGATCAAGTAGTAAGCGATGCTGAAAAAGCTACGCTAGAATACGGGCTTCAAGTCAGTAGAGCTATTGAGCAAGAATGGTTTAATTACGGCGGTAGTGGTTCTAATAGATATGCTTCTAATTGGAATAACTTTCATAACTTAAGATTATATGCCAGGGGAGAGCAAAGTGTGCAAAAGTACAAAGATGAATTAGCTATTAATGGCGATTTATCTTATCTTAATTTAGATTGGAAACCTGTACCAATACTTTCAAAGTTTTCAAATATAGTTGCAAACGGGATTACTCAAAAGCAATATGATATTACATCGTATGCACAAGACCCTGAATCGTTAAAAAAAAGAACAGAATACGCATCAAACATTTTGTTTGATATGAATACTCAGAAAGAGCAAGCAATAGCGTCAGAATTAATAGGTGTCTCTTTTAAAAAATCAGCAGTTCCTAATAAAGATTTACCTGAAACTTTAGAGGAAAGAGATCTCCACATGCAGCTAAGCTATAAGCAAGCTATAGAAATAGCAGAAGAAGAAGCTATCAATACTGTATTAGCCACTAATGAATTTGATCTAACTAAGGCAAGAGTTAATCAGGATTTGGTTAACATTGGTATAGGAATTACCAAAACGTCATTTAATCCAGCTGAGGGTATCGTAGTTAAGTATGTTGATCCAGCGTATTGTGTTTGGTCTTATACAGAGGACCCGAACTTTGATGACATATACTATGTAGGTGAAGTTAAATCTATAACTATACCAGAACTTAAAAAAGAATTTCCCCACATTTCTGATGAGGAATTAGAAAGAATACAAAAATCACCAGGCAACCGTAGACTTATACGAGGTTTTGAAAACTACGATTACAATACTGTTCAAGTTATGTATTTTGAGTATAAAACTTACACAGATCAGGTATTTAAAATAAAAAAGACCGATAGCGGTTTAGAAAAAGCTATTGAAAAAACTGATGCTTTTAATCCTCCTGCTAATGACAACTTTGATAGGGTGTCAAGATCTATTGAAGTTTTATATGAAGGAGCCAAGGTTGTAGGCTCGGATATGATGCTTAAGTGGGAAATGTCTGAAAATATGACACGACCTATGGCTGATACAACTCGTGTTGAAATGAGTTATTCAATGGCTGCACCTAGAATGTATAAAGGAGTTATACAATCGCTTATAAGCAAATGTATAGGCTTTGCCGATGTAATACAGCTTACTCATTTAAAAATACAGCAAGTGTTGTCTAGAATGGTTCCTGATGGAATATTTTTAGATATGGATGGTTTAGCGGAAGTAGATTTGGGTAACGGAACAAATTACAATCCAGCGGAAGCATTGAATATGTATTTTCAAACAGGTTCTGTAGTAGGTAGATCTCTTACGCAGGAAGGAGATATGAATAGAGGCAAAGTGCCTATTCAAGAGTTATCATCATCCAGTGGTATTGGTAAGATACAAGCACTTATAACTGCGTACAACTATAACATGCAAATGATTAGAGATGTAACCGGTTTAAATGAAGCTCGCGACGGAGCTATGCCAGATGCAAATTCTTTGGTTGGTTTACAAAAAATGGCAGCTAATGCATCTAATACTGCTACAAAGCATATCCAAGACGCTAGTATTTATTTAGCGTTAAGCACCTGTGAAAATATATCTTTAAAAATAGCTGATGTTTTAAATTTCCCTCTTACCAAAAATTCTTTGATGAATAGTGTATCTACTTTTAATGTAGAAACATTAAAGGAAATTGAAAAACTTAATTTACATGACTTTGGAATATTTTTAGAAATGGAACCAGATGATGAAGAGAAAGCAGAACTGCAACAAAATATACAAATAGCTTTGCAGACAAAAGAAATAGACATTGAAGATGCTATTGACATTAAAGAAATAAAAAATTTAAAACTAGCTAATCAAATGCTTAAATTGAAGCGTAAGAAAAAGCAAGAAAGAGAGCAAGCCTTGGTACAACAGAACATTCAAGCACAAGCTCAAGCTAATGCAGAATCTTCAGAAAAAGCGGCTATGGCTGAGGTACAGAAGCAACAAGCACTTACGGCAGAAAAAGTTGCAATAGAACAGGCTAAATCTAATTTCGAAATGCAGAGAATGCAAGCGGAAGCTCAAATAAAAAAAGAGTTAATGGCTACAGAATTTCAATACAATATTCAATTAGCTCAAGCAGCAGGAGCTGCGACACAACAAAAAGAAAAAGAAATAGAAGATCGAAAAGATAAAAGAGTTAAAATTCAAGGAACTCAACAAAGTGAATTAATAGAACAAAGACAAAACCAAGGCATGCCTAAGAATTTTGAATCTCAAGGTAACGATGTGATGGGTGGATTTGATCTATCCTCTTTTGATCCTTCTTAAGTAAGTATTTAATAATTATATAATATCATATCATGAACGAACAAAATGTAAAAACGGAGGGGTCTTTCAAGATTAAGACCAAACCAAAATTAACTGAGGAACAATTTGCGGCAAAAAATAAAGAGCCTCTTATAGATATTCCAAGTAATATAACCCGAGTAGTAATACCTAATCAAGAAGAAGATGCCGTTCAAGAGTCAAGCGCAGAGAAGGTGGATGTGGATGAATCTACCGAAGATGGCCCAACGATGGTCGAGGGAACATCCGAGTCAGTCATTAAAGAAGTTACCGAAGAAAGTAAAAAAGAAGAAGAAGTAATCGCTCAGCCTGTGCAGCAGGATTTACCTGATAACATCGTAAAGCTAGTCGATTTTATGAGGGAAACTGGTGGCACAATGCAAGACTACTTAAGATTAAACACTAATTATGACGATGTAGACCGTGATGTGTTAGTAAAAGAATACTATAAAAACACTAAATCTCATTTAAGTGCAGAAGAAATTGACTTTATGATTGAAGACAATTTTGCGTTTGATGAAGAATTAGATGAGGAGCGAGACATCCGTAGAAAAAAACTCGCATATAAAGAAGAGGTTGCAAAAGCTCGCACGTTTTTAGAAGATACAAAAGCAAAGTATTATGATGACATCAAGTTGAAGTCGCCATCTTTGCCGGAAGATCAACAAAAAGCAGCGGACTTTTTTAATCGTTATAAAGAGGATCAGGACAGAAACGCAGCTAACCACGAAAAGTTTAAAGCCAACACTAATGAATTACTTAATGAAAATTTCGAAGGTTTCGATTTTACGCTAGGTGATAAAAAATTTAGATATGGTGTACAAAACCCTTCACAGGTAGCAGAAAAACAATCAGACATCAGTAATTTCATAGGGAAGTTCCTTGGGGAAGATGGTTCGATAGCAGATACGGAAGGGTATCACAAAGCATTGTATGCAGGTGCAAACGCAGATAAAATGGCGAATCACTTTTACGAACAAGGCAAAGCAGATGCTATTAGAGATGTTGTAAACAAATCTAATAATACATCATCAGGGGCTAGGAAAGCAGCACCTATAGACAGCGCAAGGTTTGGAGCATATAAGATTAAATCAGTTTCTGGAGCGGACTCATCAAAATTAAAAATTAAAAAGTTTAGAAACTAAAAATTATGAGTTTATTACCACAATTTGGGGCAATTGTCCCATCACAGTCGCAGCAATTACTTGCGACAAATTATTTACAATGGAACAACAACGGCGGAGCTGCTGGTATTCCAGGAAACTTTGCTGATTTTGCTCAGCAATATTTACCAGAAATTTATGAAGCAGAAGTAGAGCGTTACGGAAACCGTACGTTATCTGGATTCTTAAAGATGGTTGGTGCTGAAATGCCAATGACATCTGATCAAGTTATTTGGTCTGAACAAAACCGTTTGCATATTTCTTATGCTGGAGTTGCTCAAGCTAATGGCGGAGGAACTACGTCTGTTATTACAATTCCTGTAGCAGCTGGTGTTCAGAATGTTATATCTGTAAACGACACTGTTGTTGTTTTAGATCCAGTAACTGGATTAGAAGCTAAAGGTATTGTTACTGCTTCTACACCAGGAGCTGCTGCACCTGCGTTCACTATTCAGCCTTTTAGCAATCTATCTTTAACTACCCAAGGATTTTCTGATGGAGGATTAAAAGTATTCGTTTACGGGTCTGACTACGCTAAAGGTTCTAATATTGTACAAGCTGTTGCAAATGCTCAGACTGCTCAAACTAGAGTATCTATTGATCCTGTACTTACACAATTCTCTAATTCACCAATTATTATTAGAGATCAGTATTTCGTAAATGGATCAGATACTGCACAGATTGGATGGGTAAATGTAGCAACTGAAGACGGAACTGATGGATACCTTTGGTATTTAAAAGCTGAGTCTGAAACACGTTTACGTTTTGAGGATTATTTAGAAATGGCAATGGTAGAAGGAGAACTTAATCAAGCCGCTAATAGCCTTACAAACCCTGGAACACAAGGTTTATTTGCTGCTATTCAAGCTCGAGGAAATGTAGAAACTGGATTTACTGCAGCTAACGGATTAACTGAATTTGATGCTATTCTTAAAAACTTAGATACTCAGGGAGCTATTGAAGAGAACATGTTGTTTTTACAACGTCAAACTTCTTTAGACTTTGATGATATGTTAGCTAGTATTTCTAGCGGTGTAGCAGGTGGAGTTGCTTACGGATTGTTTGAAAACTCTTCTGAAATGGCACTTAACTTAGGATTCAGCGGATTCCGTAGAGGATCTTATGACTTTTACAAAACAGATTGGAAATACTTAAATGATGCATCTACTCGTGGAGCAATCAATGGAGTTAATTCAATTGAAGGTGTATTAGTACCAGCTGGAACTTCAACTGTTTATGATCAAGTATTAGGAACAAATATCAGACGTCCATTCTTGCACGTACGATACAGAGCTTCTCAAACTGATGATCGTAGAATGAAGTCTTGGTTAACAGGATCTGTTGGTGGAGCTAGTAACTCAACACTTGATGCAATGGAAGTAAACTTCCTATCTGAAAGATGTTTAGTAACACAAGCTGCTAACAACTTTGTATTATTCAGAGGACTATAATTAGTCACAAATATGTAATAGTTACCCTCGTTGTAATGACGGGGGTAATCATTACCTTTAAACTATTAAATTATATTATATTATGGCAAATAAAAAAGTACAACCTAAAAAAGCGGTTGCAAAACAAGTAGACCTAGAAGAGTCTATAAATGAAGTAGTGAAAACAAGTGAACCAACTGAAACTACAAAAGATTGGAAACATTTAAAATCACCAGAGCCAGTTGAACCTGAGTGGGAAATTAAAGATAGAATATATTATTTATCAGGAACAAGCACTCCTCTTACTTTAACAATACCGTGTAAGCATACCAGAAAGCATGCACTATTGTATTTTGATGAAAAAACTGGTAAACAAAAAGAACTTAGATATGCAACAAATCATGATTCGCCGTTTAAAGAAGAACAAGACGGAGAAGCTACGATGGGACATATTATGTTTAGGAACGGAGACTTAAGAGTTCCAAAAGAACAACAGAATTTACAAAAGCTACTTTCATTATATCATCCAGCTAAAAACAGAATATACGAAGAGTATGATCCTGTAGAAGAAGCTTACGATGATTTAGAAATGCTTGATTTACAAACAGATGCAGCAGTATTTGCAAGAGAAATGGATATTGATCAAGCCGAAGCTATATTACGTGTAGAGTTAGGTAGCGCGGTATCAGAGTTATCTTCTAAAGAAATAAAAAGAGATTTAAGATTATTTGCAAATAGAAATCCTGAATTGTTTTTAGATTTAGCGCAAGATGATAATGTAGGGCTTAGAAATACAGCTATTAAAGCTACTGAAGCTGGAATAATAACTTTATCTCAAGATCAAAGAACTTTTTCTTGGACATCTAACGGAAGAAAATTAATGTCAGTACCTTTTGATGAAAACCCGTATTCAGCTATGGCTGCTTACTTTAAGACTGATGAAGGAATGGAAGTATTTAGATCTATAGAAAAGAAGTTTTTATAGTAGTTTTTAAAAAAAACACGTAATTATATTATAGATGGTGAATTAGTATTGACCGGTTTCTTAATTGGGACCGGTTAATATTTATAATAAAAGAAATAAAATGGCAGTAAATGTAGACATAGTTTATAAAACGGTATTACTTATTCTTAATAAAGAACAGAGAGGTAATCTATCACCAGACGAATTTAATAAAGTGGCTACTCAAGTACAGTTAGAAATATTTGAAAGCTATTTTGAAACTTTAAATCAGCAGGTTAGAAGACCTGATAATGATACAGAATATGCGGATCGCGTTAAAAACGTTGATCAAGATATATCTGTATTTAAAACATACGGTAATGCGGCTTATGTTCAAGCTGGAGGATATTTTACATTACCAACAACATCAGGAGCAGGCGTAGCTACTCAAACACTTACCGGAAATGGTACGGCTATTTCTTTTCCTTTTACATCGATAACTTCTTCTCAACTAGCAAGCAGCGTAATAGCTGTTACTATAGATGGAGTATCAACAACAGCCTTCACAATAAGTGGAGCTAATATAATATTTAACAGTATTCCTGCAAATAGCGCAGCTATAGTTGTTACGGCAACCCCAGAGGACTTTTACAGACTTGGTACAGTTATATATCAAAACGAAAAAGAAGTTCAGCTATCACAACGTAACGATCTTTTGTACTTAAACTCAACGCCTTTAATAGCGCCAACAACAACTTACCCGATATATTTATATGAAAATAGTAAATTGTACTTATATCCGCAATCTATTACATCGGATATACAGGTTAGTTACTTGCGAAAGCCTGTTGATGTTATCTGGAATTTTACGATACCCTCTGGTCAAAATTATTATCAGTATAATCCTACAAATTCTGTTGATTTTGAGTTATCTAAAACAGAACAATCTAACATTATATTAAAAGTGTTACTTTATTCTGGTGTTGTTATTAGGGATCCTTCTATAATTCAAGTAGCTTCGCAGCAAGTACAACAAGAAGTTCAACGCTCAACACTATAAGATATGCCTACACCTAATGGCGGTTTAATAACCGAAACTAACGAACAATATTACGCAGGAGCCCAGCGTTTTTTAACAGACGGAACTGGTGTTTTTGTAACAACTTTTAATGCAAATTTAATTTTAGGATCTGTAGGATCTTGGGATCCAGCTTCAATAGATTATACGTTAAATAATTTTAAAATATACACCAGTGATAATGGCGTGCCTGGAAATTGGCAGGAATACGAAAACGCTTACACTGTTATTGATAATGTAATAACTTTTGCAGTTGCCCCTAATGCTAACACTTATGTAGCTGTACAACTAAAATCTTTAGATGGCGGTTCTTTTATAGCCGACGATGCTATCGGCACCGTTGTTCAAGAAAACTATGGGCATTATGGGTACACTACTTTAAACGATGTAATAACAGGTTTTATAGCTGTTTATGTAGGAGAACATAAATTAATAGCAGATGTTAAAAGAACTGATGTTATATTTCACGCTAAAAGAGGTTTGCAAGAGTTTAGCTACGATACTTTAAAAAGTATAAAATCACAAGAGTTAACTGTTCCAGCTAGCCTAAGTGTTATAATTCCACAGGATTATGTAAACTACGTTAATATTTCGTACATAGACGACATGGGGGTAAAACACCCATTATACCCCGCAAATAATTTAACTATTGCTCCCTACGAAGTTCCATTGCAAGATGCTGACGGTAATCCTACTATGGATAACTTTGGAGATAATTTAGAAGGTTCTTCGCAAACTCTTGAAAGATGGGGAGAAGCTAACGCTAATTTATTAAACGGAAATATAACCGTTGCAGATTATCAAGCTTATGCTGGTTGGTTAACCGGTAATCCTTTTTTAGGTCAAAGATACGGCAACGATCCTCAATACGCTCAAAAAAATGGATGGTTTAATATGAACGAAAGAGATGGAACTATAGCTTTTTCATCTGACTTAAAAAACCGTTTAATAGTGTTAGAATACATTTCAGATGGTTTAGCTTATGATTTAGATATGAGAATACCTAAAATGGCAGAAGAAGCTCTGTATGCACACATGCTGTATTCTATACTAGCCAGTAGAGTTAATCAACCAGAGTATGTTATACAAAGATTAAAAAAAGACAGATCAGCTAAATTAAGAAATGCTAAAATAAGATTATCTAACATTAAGCTATCAGAAATAGTGCAGGTAATGAGAGGTAAATCTAAATGGATTAAATCGTAATTAAATGGCTCAACAAATTAAAAACACTTTTCTAAAATCCAAGATGAATAAAGATCTTGATGATAGAATACTGCCTAATGGGGAGTATAGAGATGCTAGAAATATATCTGTTGGTAGATCCGAAGACAATGACGTTGGGGCTTTAGAAAATATTATAGGTAACAATTTAGTTCCAGGAACTGATATTGGGGATGGATTAACTATTATAGGTATTCACAGCAATAATGCAACCGATCAAATATTCGTATTTTTAACAGACTACACTGACCCTAATACTTCTAGCCCTACAAATGCTCCTAGCACTTCTAAGCATTACATTTATGTTTACAACAATTCTACTGAAGCTTATACAAGATTAGTAGAGGGCGAATTTTTAAACTTTTCAACAACAAATAGAATAATAGGTATAAATTTACTTGAAAGTTTATTGTTTTGGACTGATAATAGAAATCAGCCACGTAAAATAAACATTGGATTAGCTAATCAATCAGGAGGCAGTAGATCTATTCCTGTTCAGTATTATACGCAAGAACATCAAATTTCTGTAGCAAAATACAATCCTTATCAAGCAATTCAGCTATATGATAGAATTGATGTACCAATTACAACAGGTGCAGTTGGTTATTTTCAAGTTGAGGGAGATCAAGTAGCTAAATATACAAAATATATAGGAGCTAATGTAACATCTATTGAAAATTTTATAAGCGGTAATGAGTTTATTACTGTTGAGTCGGTTACACTTAATATAGCTAGTGGTGATACTAGAATTGCTGTTTCGCCTGATTTTTCATCTAATCCTACTATTGGAACTTATATTACTCTTATTAAGTCTACTATGACTAATCAAAACAGTGATGCTACATGGCCAGGAGATCCTGACTATCTAGAAGACAGGTTTGTTAGATTTAGTTATAGATTTAAGTATGATGACAATGAGTATTCTTTAATGGCTCCTTTTACTCAGATAGCTTATATTCCTAAACAAAACGGATATTTTATTAATGGAGATGAAGATTCTGCATATCAATCTACTATAGTTGATTTTATGGAAAATCAAGTTCAAAATATTGGACTAGTAATTCCTTTACCAACTAATGCAAACAGAATAGTTAGAGATTATAAAATAAATGAAATTGAAATACTTTTTAGAGAAAGCGATGGGGTTACAGTTAAAGTATTAGAAAGCGTTTCGGCGGGTCAAATATCTGGAGCTAGCGGTGTTAGTAATTATTATACTTACGACTATCAATCAAGAAAACCATACAGAACTTTACCGGAAGCACAAACAGTTAGAGTTTATGACAAAGTGCCTGTAAGAGCTTTTTCTCAAGAAAGTTCAGGCAATAGGATTATATATGGAAATTACATAGATCAACATACCCCTCCTGCTAATATAAATTATAATTGTAGAATATCTCCTAAAAGTGATACTGGTAAATATAATAATTGGATAGAATATCCAAATCATTCTGTTAAAAGAAATAGAAATTATCAAGTAGGTTTTGTTTTAGCAGATAAGTTTGGAAGGCAATCACCCGTTTTACTTTCTTCAGTAGATAATGGCATTGGTAGTATTCCAAATTTTTATTCAGGCTCTACTATTTATAGTCCTTATGACGTAACTCAAGAAAATACAGATGTGCTAAATTGGTTTGGAGATGCAATAAGTGTAATAGTAAATTCGGAAATTACATCAGAAATAAACTTGGCTTCGGGAACCCCTGGTTTATACGCTATAAAACAAGCGGTTAGTAATCCTAGTGCAGAAGGTTACGCTATTCAGTCAAACGGTAGTATAATAGTTAATGATACTACAAGTACTTTTAGGCTGTCCGCAGAAGTTGGAAACCTTAATACTAATATTCCTATAAAAGGAAACTACATGAGAGGAGCTTATGAAGACTTTGTGTTAGTAACTAATATTGAATTAACAGCACCTCTGCAGAGCCAATACACTGTAACAACTAGCGGTAGGGTTAACGATGTTTATCTCCGCGCTGAAAATTTAGCATCTGGAGCAAAGGATTTAAAGTTTGCGTATACTATAAATGATTTAGGCTGGTATAGCTATAAAGTTGTAGTTAAACAAACAGAACAGGAATATTACAATGTATACCTACCTGGAATACTTAATGGCTATCCGGAGCAAGTGACCGGAGGAGATGCCGCTAATCCAGTCGGTGAATATAACGGGGTATTTCCCGTAGGAGAAAATAATTTAACCGCTTTTACAGTGCTGTTTAATGACAATATAAATAAAATACCTCGTGACTTAGCGGAAGTAGGTCCTGAACAAAAGCAATTTAGAAGCTCTGTAACACTATATGGTAGAGTTACTAATATAATGACAACCTCTACTGCTAGTAACGAACAATACTATGCTAGATTGTCATCTCAGGGTAAAAACGCAATAGCTCATACATCTACCGCTATAGCAGACGCAAGAGAAGTTAATATGGCTGCTTCTGATGTAGTAATACCAGCGGGCGATATATCTCCTTTTTATCAATTGGAAACTAATCCATTGATAGCTAGAATATCTACAACAGAAAAATCTATAGGAACTACTTGGGAAGATGGGTCCAGTAATTATATGAAACCTTTCTTAGCTATATACGAAACAGAACCGGTTGAATCTTTGCTGGATATATATTGGGAGACTACTTCCGAAGGATTAATTGTAGACTTAAATGCGGATGTTGTTTCTAGCGGAGGGCAAGCTACAGGTTTTGTAAATCTTACATGGGACTTTACTGAAGGTACTTTAGAAAACGGCGCTGTGACTACAAGTTATTTTGAGCCTATTAACAGCGAGGGCGCAACTTATACAACCCCTGCGGAAGTTACAATTAATTCTCAAGTAAACGGAGCCGGGCAACCTGTAGAATTATTTAGAATAGAAGAAGGAACCGGACCTTTTGTAGGCAAGTATTTAATAAGATTTTTAGGCAACAACGCGACGGGCACAAATAGTTCTTTAACGTTTACCAATACAAGTAGAGACATAGATGTCTATCGTCTTGTAATGAAAGTAGTAACCTCTACCGGTGATGAGAGCTTAATACCTATAGGTGGGGTTATTGGGGGCGAAGGTGCTCTTAAAAATTTAGTTCCATCTTATACTCAGATACCTAATTTTAGGGTAGCCGTAAGTGATACAGTAGTTTTACCAGCACTAGGTGATACCGGAAAATGGGCTGATGCAAATCCATTAAACGGTAGTGCAGACCCTACTCTTAACAGATCCGGCTTGCAATATAGTATTGTTAATTCTCCTGATATTCCTGACAATTGGACGATAAACCAAGAGACCGGAGAAATTACGCAATTAGCGAATACTAATGATTTAAAAACATATTCGGTAACTATAAGATTAACAGATGCCAGCGGCTTAAGTTCTCCCAATGGAGATGGAGGGCAATACAACCAATTGTTTGTTGATCACACAACAGATATTTCTATAGATTATGCTAAGGTTAATCCTGAGGCATTAAGTGATGTTTGTATAATTAATCCATCTTCATTGACTAATGGGGTTATAGTAGCTACTGTTCAAGCTTCTGCGCCACCACTTGCTGGTGGTAATAATGGCATTTCTGGAATATGGTATCTTAGAGAAAGCGGTAGCCCAATTAACCCACCTTTAAATGCTGATGGCGAATCTTATATTTCGTATGCCCTTGATGAAGAATTTGATATGAGCGTAGGATCTCATAAGTCGGGGACTTTGTCGTTTACGTCTAATGTTAAACAACCGGGGTTTGTTGCCAGTCTAGCTAAAGAGTTTAAAGCTGGAGAAACTACATTTTTTTATAGAAAAGTTGGAAACACTGAATGGATTGAATTGCCTAGGTCTTTTGAATACAATCAAGCTGGTACAAGTGCTGGTATTGCAACCACAAGAGCCGTTGAACGCGATTGGCCTGGTGGATCTAACGGCTTAATTGTTGGTAACCCAACAGGGATTAGTGCTGATCCTAATTGGCTATCAAACATAAGAGCTTTTGATTATTCAAGCTTTGGATTTAATGGGGAAGGCGTAGAGTATGCTATAGTAGTTAGTAAATTGCAAAAAATTGGAGGAGGAGTATCTCAAACTGATCCAATAGGATGGATTGTAGCTGACGATTTACATTATCCTAAATGTATTCCTTGGCAGGGTAGCAATGCCGCTCCTGCTACCGAAGGAGATTCTTACGAATATTTTAGATCCGCTGAAACTAATGCGCCAGTTGTTGAGCTTCCTGTAGATCTCACTTTAGAGCTATATGCCGAAACTCCATACGCGGAATATGTTAATAAATTTTACACTGACAGAGCAAGAACAGTGCCTTATACACCACCAGAAGATTTTCGTTTTATAAATTTTGAATTACACGCGGATGACTATGCTGAAACTTCTGCATTATGGACTACTTTAGGAACTCCTTCAGGTGAAAATCCACCTCAAGAAATTAATTTAAGATGGGCCGCAGGATTTGATAGTGACACTGGTATTAAAGTATTTAATTCATCAAACACTAACTTTGGAGTTAAGGCTACACAAACATCGCCATTGGATCCGACCACTCCATTAGGAGCACTAACGCCATACGCTACATCTAGAATAAAAATAATATCTTAATAAATGGCAGCAATTATAGAACTTAAGTACTTTAATACATTCTGGTTAAAAAAAATCAAGACTATAACTGATGTAACTCCTGGAGTTTCGAACATTGCTTACGCTAGCAATAGTGGAGCAACAATAATCTTTGGAGGAACTGCATCCGTTAATCAAATTAGTGTAGGACAGGAATTTACCATAACATATCAAATAGGTGGAGTAGATAAAAAGTATACGAGCACCATAGTGGAAGCAAATCCAACACTTAACCCAAATCCTTATTTTGTAGCTGCCGTTGCTCCTGTCGACGTTATTCCAGTAGCCTCCCCTATAACTTTCGGAAAGATTATAGATTTTAGCAATATACCTAGAGCTTACAGTGGAACCGCTGATAGTGATTGGCTTATAGAAGAATCTAGAATAAGAGGCGGATACAATAATACTTCTGTGGATTACGGCGTCAAGGCTTATTTAGTAGAAGACGAGCCTACACAATCACATAGATTTAGTGGTTTAATACATTCAGGTGTATTTAATTCTAGAACAAGTTTTAATGCTACTAATCAGTTTAGCGTAGGAGAAGATATAACAAGGACTATAGACCCGGCTAATGGATCAATACAAAAGCTTTATGCTGAAGATACAAATCTTATTATATTTCAAGAAAGTAAAGTAAGTAAATCTTTAATAGACAAAGACGCTATATATTCAGCTGAAGGCAATGCTAGTGTTACTAGCCGTAATTTAGTTATAGGTCAAAACGTTGCATTTGGAGGTGAGTATGGGATATCAACAGATCCAGAATCTTTTGCTGTCAATGGTTACCGCAAATATTTTACCGATAGAAACCAAAATGTTGTTTGTAGATTATCAATGGATGGAATAACCATTATATCTAATTACGGCATGACTGACTTTTTTAGAGACAAGTTATCCACAGCAAAAACAGCTGGAATATTTGGTGGATGGGATGCTCACAATAAACAATATGTTTTATCTATAGAATCTAAATTGCGTTCAGCAACGGGGGGATCTTTTTCGACCGTGTCTTTTGACGAAAGCGTGAAAGGGTGGACAAGTCTTTTTGACTATAAACCTAAACAAATATTTAGTCTTAATAATAACTACTTTACAACTAACGCTGGTAAGATATACAAGCATTACACTTTAGCTCCTAATACAACTGCTAGAGGGGTATTTTACGGAACTACATACAATTCAAATGTTACATTTGTATTCAACGGGGCGCCCTCAATGGTTAAAAACTTTCAAACAATTAACTACGAAGGTGATACCGGTTGGAGAATGGTTAGCTTTAATACTAACACCGATAAAACTTTACCTGTAACAGAAGCTGTATTTGCTACTACGCTAGAACAAATGCAAAATGCATTATTAGTTAATAGCTTTAAATTAAAAGAAGACAAATACTTTGCGGATTTGGTTAATGATACATCGTCACAAAGTGGAGAGGTAGTATTTGGTAGATCATCGTCGGGAGTTAAAGGTTTTTTTGGAGAAGTAAAAATGGAAGTAAACAACGCTAACAATGCTAAAAAAGAATTGTTTGCAGTGAGCACAGGATTTGTGCAGTCATCTTAAATTAAATTAAATTAAATGAGTACAGAGTTATCAACAAATTTTATTAAACAATTGGAAGTGTTACAAAATAGTTTAATAGATAATAACAATGAAGAAGGTATATACGGAGATGGTAAAAGCTTAGTAAATGTAGATGAATTTCCTATTACTAGTCACTTTTCCGATGGACTTTATATGCGCCAAATGATATTAAAAAAAGGTGCTTTAGTAATAAGTGCAATGCACCATACTAATCATTTTTGGCTTTTGCTTTCAGGTAAAGTAATTGTACAAGCAGATGATGAAATTGTGGAACACATAGCTCCTTGCTGGTCACATTCTATAAAAGGAACTAAAAGACTAATTACTTGTGTTGAGGATTGCGTTTGGATAAATATAATAGCTAATCCTAATAACATAAAAAATATAAAAGAAGTAGAAAATAATTTTTTTTCAATAACAATGGAAGAATATAATAAAAAAGAGAACACATGGCAGGAGCAGTAGTAATAGCCGCAGGAATAGGGGCAACAGTGAGTATAGTTGGAGGTATTATGGAAAGAAGAAGAGCAGAAGAAGCTAGAGGCAATGCTGAAAGAGAACAACAGAGGATCAATCGTGAAATTGAAATTTTTGAATCTAAGAGACAAGATGTTATAAATCCTTATTCTGGAGTAACCTCTTTGGCTGATATGGCTACTGATTTATCAGACAACTTAAGTAATCCTTTTGCTAGTCTGGGCGTTGCTACAAGCGCTGCGGAGATCCAGATGGAACAAACAGATATTGCTCTAGCAAATACCTTAGACGTGTTACAAGCCACAGGAGCGAGCGCCGGAGGAGCTACTGCATTAGCTCAAGCTGCTAAACGAAGTAAAAAAGAAGTTTCAGCAAATATACAAATGCAAGAAGCTAAAAACGAACAATTAGCGGCGCAAGGAGAAGCTAGGCTGCAGCAACAATACATGGCTGAACAGGCTAGGTTGCAGCGAATACAAATATCAGAAGGAGGTAGAGTTCAAAGTGCTCAAGCTCAAGGTAAAGCTTTTCAGTACAACGCTCAAGAAAGCAGAGACCTAGCAACGTTAGATAGAATGCAAGCTGGAGTAGATCAGGCAAATGTTAATATAGCAAATGCAAATGCAGCGGAACAAGGAGCTATTGGTAGTATGATAGGTGGGGTAACTAGCATGGGATCTGCGGTTTTACAGTCAGGAGCACTTAATAGCAACGATGCACCCAATGAATTCCTAATTCCTGTTGCTGAAACAGTTGTTGATGAAGTTTCTCAAACTTCTAGCGATCAAGAATCTAACTTTAATTTACTGTTCAATACGCCTTCTCGCGGAGACTTAGGTTCAGGTAACAATTAAAAAAATAAAAAATGAGTTATAAAAATCCAAGGATAATAGACGATAAGTCTGGCTTAATTGTTTCTCAAGCTATTGAGAAAGCTTCAGGCACATTAGCACAAGGTATTGCTGTATTTGGCGCTGAAGAAAAAAGACGAGAAGAAGTATTAAAAAAAGAAAATGAAAGAAGAAACGATATTTATATTGGCTTAGCTAATCAACTGTCTGTAGATGCAACTGAATTTAATGCTAAATTAAAAGAAGGACCCGAAAACCTTCGGAATATTATGATACCCAATACTCAATCTCTTTTAGAACAAATAAATTATATTGATATTGATCAAAAAATAAATGGAAACAAAGACCCTATGCTTTCTAAACGTAGGGCCGACTTAGTGCAACGATTAACTGATGCGAATACTTTTGCTGAATCATATATTACAACAGCTTCCAACGCTAGACAACTCTATGGTAATGATCCTAATGCTTTTCAAACAGGAAAGTATACTTTTAGAGAGTTCGATGGAACGGCTAGTAACGCCCAAGCTTCTACAATATTCAACGCAATAGGGGGAATTCCTAATTATTCAATAGATTTTAGCAAGGGTGAGGATAACAAATTTAATGTAACAGTTAAAGGAGATGGCCAGTCTTTCACAATGACGCAAGAAGATTTTCTTAATAAATCAAATAACCTTGTTATAAAAAAAGAAACTAATGCTGCTGTTGTACAATCTGAACTTTTAAATACCCAACTATACAATGCTGACGGAGGTGCGAGTGCTAGAGTAAGAGACGGAAAATCCTCTGTTAAGACATACAGGGATGGTAATCTTGAATATACTGTTAATAGACAAATGTTAAACACAGCTGAAGTTAATGCTGTCAACCTTAAAAGCCAACTAGAAATGGCCTCTTATATAGATTCATTTATAGATAAGCAAGAGCAAGCTTTGTACCTAGAGGATCTTAACATTGATCCAAAAGAATATCAAGGCAACCCAGATAAAAGGACTGATTTAATAAAAACGGCTCAAATAGGTCTTTTTAAAGCAGATAGTGGTGTTAAGGAAAGAATTATTAAAGGAGGAGAGGGAGAAGATGATTTAATAGAGTATTATATTGACACCCCAATAGGAAATCCTACTAAAATAACTCCTGATAGCCTGGATAGAGTAGAGGAAGATCGAATTAAAACACTAAATATAATAAATAAGGGTTGGGATGCAGTAACGGCAGACGCAACATTTTCTAGCTTAAATGATAAAGAAAGAGCAGAATTTATAGTACAATCGCTTCCTGCTTTGAGAGGGAAATTAAGTAATAGAGGTGCTTATGGCTTAACCTCCGATGCAAATGGAAATCTAGTTATGCTTTCAGGTGAAGTAGATACAGCCTTCATGGCTGCCCTATCAGCGGCTGAATCGAAAGCGCGCACCGCTAATAATATCCCAGATAAAATGCTGCCCGGGAAAACAATAGATATAACCAGTGGAAATACCTCTCAAAACATAGCAACACTTACAGAACTTTTACGATTAAATTATAATTTGGATTATATACAAGCAGAAAAACAAGCAAGAATATTTTTAAAAAAATAATAGTAAATTAAAATAATTAAATATGTACGAATACCTAATAAACGAAGAAACTGTTATTTTTAATTCTAAAAAAGAAAGAATTGATGGGCTAAACGAAGCAATAGCTCAAGGGTTTAGCATAAAACTTATTTCTGAAAAGGAACCTGATAATATTCTAGAAGATGAAAAGGATTTAGAAGTTTCTACTAATCCTAATGAGGTAACATGGGAAAATCTACAAAGTGGAAATTTCGCAACAGATGCTGCAGAGAGTGCGGAAGTAGTGTCGGAAATACTACCAGCACAAGATACGGAATTACCCTCGGAAGATGGTTCTTCGGTATCAATAAAGCCTCTTGAAGGCGATGATTTAGCAGTTATAGAGGGTTCAGACTCTATTACTGGAACTATAAAGTTTGCTAGTCTTCCTGAAGAGGTTAAAAAAGAAACAAGATTTCAAGCGGGCAGAGCTAACACTATTGCGAAAACTTTCGTGGAAAGAGATGTTTTCCAATTAGAAGATAAATTACCTGGTCAAAATGTAAGCGAGATGGATAAAGAGGGTAAGCTAACTATGCTAACTTCCGAAGCTATCAACAATTATTTTGCAAGTCAGCCAGGCGAAACTTTATTAGACAGCGAACAAATAGATGCAATAGCTTTTAATACTGTAAACGATCTAAAGCAAGCTGAAATAACCGAAAGAAACAACCGCCAGATAAAAGCAGCTGAGCAAACAGAAGATCCAGAAGCTTTTGTTGTTACAGCTGTTAATAATACTTTTAGTCAAAAAACAAAACCTCAACAAGAATTAATAGTTGCTAGACAAAATTTAGCAAAGTCTAATAAAATATTTGAAGGTGAAGATTATAAGCAAAGAATGTCTAATGCTCAAAATATAATAGACCTTCAAGAAAAAGTAGATATAGCTAGAAACAATTATAAAGAAGGATCTACGGGTTTGTCAGATATTAATACAGGCAAACAACTAACGCCTTCAGAGCTTACCCAATACGAACTAGAAGGTAAAGAAACCGTGGATTATTCCGGTCAAGTAAAAGATTTAATGAGATCTTTACCCACTACTAGCGAAAAGCTAAAGTCTTCATGGATAGGAAATACTATTGAAATTCAAGAACTTAATGAAGAACTACAAAATAAAGTAACATTAGTTTCAAAGCCCGGTAGAGGCGATGGTATACAACGAGAGTATACTTTTGAACAACTAATGAAGCTCAGAAACGCAGGTACAGACTTAGAAATATTCGATGTAGTTGTAGGAGAAAATGAGAAATTAGCTCAGAACATTAGTAACAATATGTTCGACAATTACAACAATCGGCGTAGAGCTCTTAACATCAGACAACAAGCTTTAGATGAATTGTATTTATATGACATTGATCCTGGATCTGTTGAAAAAAAGGGTGCTGGCATACTTTCGCAGTTTGAAAAAACAGCTTTAAAAGCTACTTTTGGCGATGTTATTGAAGATATTTATCCTCAAACGCAGAGGGATTTATTAGATGCTACGGAAAATGTATTTTCGGATTTAGGCATAGAGGCAACTGAAGCCCAAAAAAATAATTTCGAAAGAACTTTCGGAATGCAAGTCGGGGAAGGTGTTGGTTATTTTTTCCCTGAACTAGCTAAGTTTGCCGTAGCTAACGCGATAACCGGAGGTGTTCTAGGAACTGCTAAAACAATGGTACAAACCGCTAATGGTTGGAAAGCTATTACTTGGGCTAATAGAATAAAACAATTAAAAAGAAGTGGAAGTACTTTAAATAAAGCAAAAGGCTTAGTGTTCGATGCTATAATTGAAGAAGCTAAATTCAAAGGAGTGACCGGTGGTGAATCTGCAACGGGAGCTGGAGCTGGTTTTGCATTAGGTGGGGCTGGATTTAGAGCGTTGCCTTTTAAATTAAGTCCTAAAGTATTAAGTTATAGAAATCAAGCTGTAATAAATCCTATATTTAATAAAGTTGTAGGAGGTGGAATTGGTGGTGCTACATCTTCAGAGGTTGCTTTAGTTGTTGAGGATATGTACAAAGCGGCTACTACCGATAAGGATTTACTTAACCTACTTAAGAAAAGTTTTGTAGAAGACGCTGATGGTAACGATGTAGACGTTTTAGAAAGATACTTTGTTAATGCTGCTGTATTTTCTGCTATAGGGGTTACTCACATGAGACCTAAAGATATTAGAAAAGTATCTACTGTTAGAAACCTTAATAATGAGTATAGAGGTAAACTAGAATTAGAAAATGCGTTAAGGGCTCAGGATAAAGGTAAAATGACTGAAGTTGAATACAATAATACTTTAGATAAGTATTATCAAACCGAAAGTGTTTTAGCTATGGCTGACAAAGGATATAACGATTTGAACATGTCTCAGATTAGAGCTCAACGAGATACCGCTCAAAACTGGTTAAGTACAGACCCTAACCAAAGAAATAATGATTTTACAGATGTAGCTCAAGCTAGAGCTGTTATAAATAAGTACGATCAGTCTATTACTAGAGTAAGATCCGTTGTCAATAAAACATTAGAAAATGTAGGTGAATCTAATATATTAGGCAATGACTTTAAATATAAAATTGTAGATCAGGGTCTTGAAGGAGATAAAGGATTATTTCTTCCAAAGTCAAATGAAATTACAATAAATTTAAGCGAATTTAAAGCGGGCGTTACTGAACATGAAATTAATCACGCTATTATTAATAAGCTTATAACATCTAATCCTGAATTAGCTATAGGATTAAGAAAAATAATAGAAGCTGATGTATCTACTAAATTAAAAGGCATAAAATTTAATTTAGAAGGAGAAGCTTTAGAGTTAAGCGAATGGATAGATAAAAAACACGCAGACAAAGACGAACGAAAAAAAGCAGACGAGTATATATCATATCTAACGGAAATGTTTAATAATCCTAAGTACCGAGAAAAACTTGTTGACGTTGGTGTTATAAGCGATTTAAAAAATTCAGTTAGCACTGTAATGGAAAACCTTGGGATGAAAAAAGGTGATCTTGCAGATCGTGTAAACTTAAATGAAAATAACTTAAATAGAGCTAGTGATGTTCTTGCGTTTTTTGACCAACTAAGTAACGGTGGTAAAAGAGCTAGTAACTGGAGAAGTAAGTTTGATACTTACAATTTATTAGCTACTGATATTAAAAATTTAGAATTAGTAGATATTCCTACAGGTAAAAAAGTAGAGAGCATAGAAAAAGGTGTTGAAGAAGTTATGAAATCTAGTAGCATGAAAGAGGTTACAGAAGATTTTAAAAACAAAAACTTAGCTAAAATAAATGCTGAATTTGAAAAAATGAAAGCAGAAGGAGCAGATTCTCAGTCTATAGGCTTCAATGTAGGACTTAAGTTTCAAGACATAGCTAATAAGACTATGGAATCTTATTTAAAGCAAAAAGATCTTAATATCAACTCAGACACTAAGTATGATATAGTTGCTGACCTTATGTATGAATCAATACCTAAGTCTGTTGACACTTATTTAGCTGGTCAAAGATTTATTGAGTATGTTAAAGATAATAAATTATCTAAAGAAGATGCGGCTGTAGAATTTAAAAACAGGGGATTAAAAGAAACTTCAGGAACGGATAGATTTGACCGGCTATACGGATTTGCTAATGGCATTGGTAAAGAAGCAAGTATAACTACTTACATATTAAATGATTTAGGTAAAAAATTAATAGGGGTATTCCAAATGCCTAAATATGAAGGAATATTTAAAAATGTTTCTTTTGATGCCCAGAAAGTTGATAAACTACAATCTGAAGGTGAACTGGATATTCCAGTATCAGAACAAGGATTTGTAGATACGTCTTCTCCTGTTCAAAAAGTACAAAGAACCAGGAAGTCCGCGGAAAGCATGCTTGGTTTGTCTGAAAAAACTAAAGCTAAGGTTAGCGATGTAGTTAGTGAAATGCTTAAGGAACCTATAAAAGATTTGGATGCTAAATTTGTAGGAAACATTGAAGCTGGTCCAGCGGGAAGATTTAACATAGTCATGTTAGAAGGCAACAAAGCTAGAGTAACATATCCTACCGGCAAGCAAGAAATAATGCTTGGGGCTAGATCTGCTAAACCTATTGTATTAAAGATTATAAAAAAGCTTAAATCAGACGCTTTCCAAAGACTTAGAGCCCCTAAAGCTACAGAGGCTGAAAAAGCTAAGGCTCAAGAAGAATTTAATGTGTATAGCAAATTGATGGATAATCCTCCTAAATTTGTAAAAGATAAAATATTAAAAACGGATTTAGGACTTACTGTTGAAAAAGGAGTGTATGAAAGCATGTCTAAAGATGCAGGGGAGTTAGGTACTCCAGAGTATCAGGGTTTTATTGATAGATCATTCCCGTTGTTTAAAACTTATTTAAGTCAAAGAGCTATAAACAAAAGATTTCCAGAGTTTAAAGAGCCTTTAGTAGGTCCTGACGGAAAACAAATAAGAGCTAAAACAGCGGCGGGAGCTCCATTGTTTCTTAAAAAAGATATAACTTTAGCAGAATGGAGAAAGTATTTTACGAGCGAAGGCAGTCCGGATTTACAGCTTAGGAGAACATCGTTATTAGAAGCGCTTTCTAGGGAGCTAGGATTTGATAGAGTTATGGAAGTAACTGTTGATGCTGAGCTTAAAAAGCAATTAGAAAATGATCAAAGAGCTATTGGGAATGAATTAGAAGATGCTTATGTAGCTTTATTTCAAAAAGCAGTTGATAGAGGAATCAAAGATGGGGGAATGGCTTCTGCTGCGTTAGTAGAGTATTCTGAAACTTCAGGCAAAAGCTTAAAAGATATCCAGGAAAGATGGGTAGGTTTATTTACTCCTGGTGAAGAATTAGATCTTAAAAGACTAAAAGAAGAAAGCGCTTCCGACTACGAGTTTTTTATAGAAATAACGAATAAGACCAATGAGTTCGGTCTTGTTGAAATTCAAAAAGAGGGCGCAAAGTTAAGAGATCAAGGGGTAGGGGATTCAATAAATATTGAAGGTATTGCAACAAATCCTAATAGAACAATGTCCGCCCGGCCCAAAAGCGAAAGAGAATCTTTTGGGGAGACTATGGTTATGTTTGATAAATTAGCATCTTCATTTGTTACTGAAGCATCTACTAGTCAAACCAGCGAGGTAAAAAGATTGTTGTCTAATATGTTTGGATTTACCAGCCGTATAGGTCCGGAAGGCGAACCTGTTAATGCTAAGGAGTACGAAAGTATAATAAAAACCAATAAAGGTATAACTGAAACAATGGAAGCCAGTCCGCAGCTAAAGGAAGCTTGGACTAAGGCAGAGACATTATTAAAAGAGACTTCTTTATTAGGAGAGAATGCCAAAGGAAAAAAAGGTATAAATGAAGATTTTTTAACAACTACTTTTAACAGAAATATTGATGCATTTATAAACAAATTTAACGAAATACAAGCATTACCTAAATTAAAAGGAGAGGGAGAAGTTCAAGCTATAAACAGAAGAATTAAACTTTTAGATAAATATGCTAAAACCCCTGAAGGAAAAGTTGCGATTAAAGATATACAATTTAAAGATGCTTTATTAGAGGCTTCCTTACTAACCTTTGGAGAAATGTTTAATTTTGGTAGCAAGTCGCAAAAAGCTAAAGTTGCCGATTTACTTGCTTCTACACTGTTAAATAACGATGGTGTAGGTTTTAGAGCATTCTCATCACAAAAATACTTTGCTTTTACAGCAGAAGGTTCTTTAAAAAGAGCTAAAAACGAACATTTAGATCCTAAGCAAAAATTTGGTGTTAGGGTTATGGACGCTTTTATAAAAGGTGATTTGTCAAATCCTGAAGTTGTTAAAGCATTAACCTCTGGATATAATAGTTTATACGGATCTAAAAGATATCAAAAAATAGCGGACAGTAGAATTGGAGCTGTGAGATCTTTATCTAGTTATAAAAAAATGATAGCAGCTACGGCTAAGCCTACTAAAAAAGATGCTAGAAGGGTAAAGAAAATGATAGATGGAAAACTAACATCTAAGGACCTAGATGCACTATCTAGAATATATGATATAACTACAGGAAAAAGTGCATTAGAAGAGCTTATATCAGACACAACGGCTAATTTAAACGCTGCAATTATAAAAGCGGAGTTTAGCGCTTTTGAAAAGAATAAAAACGCTATGCGTTCTGGTAAAATGGAAGAGTCTAATAACCTTTCTACCAAGCAACAACTGGATCAATTAGAAAGCAAAATAGATAGAAAAAAACTTCAAATAACTGATGAAAAAACAGGTGAAATAAGATTTGAAGGAGCTAAAGAATATAAGACCAGAATGGAGGAATTAGAAGCTAATTCTCCTGAATTATATTTACCAAAGGGTCTTGCTGAAATGATAGAGCGTAAAGGCGGAGCAAAAGCCGATGCTGAAGTTTCAGATTCTAAAGCTTTTATGGAGGGTCAGAAAAGATATGATGATGTATTTTTACCTTCTAATTCAGAAGATTTCCAAGGATTGCTCTACAAAGTATATGGTAAAGGAAAACAGGGGGATAAAGATATGGCTTTTATACAAGAAAACATTCTTAGACCCTACACTAGAGCTGAAAATGCTTTGAGTAGTTATAGAATGAACTTAGTTGTTGATTATAAAGCTTTAGAAACTCAAATGAAAAAGTTGGGTGATAACAAAGCGGAAGTTGCATCGGTTAAAAGAGTTGAAAAATTAGGATATAACATTGATCAAGCAGTTAGAGTGTATATATGGAGTAGACTAGGTAAGGAAATACCCGGTATATCTCAATCAGAGATTGCTCAATTAACAGGGGCCGTGCATAATTCCCCAAGACTTCAAGCTTACGCTAAAGGTATAATGAATATAACTAAAACAAAAGAAAAATATCCGGACCCTTCATCAAATTGGTTTAGAAGCAATGTACAATATGATTTATTTACTTATGCTACCGACGGAATAAGATCAGACTTTTTAGCTCCTTGGCAGGCAAACGTAGACGCGATGTTTAATAAGCAAAATTTAAACAAACTAGAGGCTAGATTTGGAGGTAAATACGTGCATAATCTTAAACAAATGCTCGAAAGAATGTCTAAAGGTAAATCTAGACCTGAAAGTACTAATGAGGCATTTAATAAAGCTTTAAATTACGTTAATGGATCTGTGGCTACTATTATGTTCCTTAACATGAGATCTGCCGGCTTACAAACTATATCTGCAGCTAACTATGTTAATTGGACTGATAACAATCCTATTGCAATAGGTAAAGTTATAGCTGAAAATCCTAAATTATTTTTTGAAACTGCTCAAAAAATATGGAACTCTGATGCTCTAAAAGATCGAAGAACTGGGTTAAGAATAAATGTAGAAGAAGCGGAAATGGCAAAAGCTATTAATGCTGGAGGTC
>OCVQ010000900.1_pt1 | contig 24837 bp, 30 predicted proteins | sample 1539061 | NCBI WGS metagenome assembly OCVQ01 (sample SAMEA3355526, study PRJEB22509) | marine metagenome | biome: marine; feature: river plume; material: water | place: USA | collected 2010-08-08 | depth 0.5 m | reverse complement strand
ATCTTTGTTTTTATGTTGTAATTATTCTACTGTTATTTCGCTGATTGTATCATTTTCATATTTCATTGTTGAAGGACATGTTTTATATCTTGATATATGAAATAATGGTTGACTTTTATTCGATTCGGTTTCTAATAATACGAATGGTTCATTAATTAATTTTGTTAGTTCATTCTTTTTTTCATTCAGTTCTTTGTTTTTTTCATTCAATTCTTTGTTTAATTTTGCGTTTTTTTCTTGGAGAAACGCAATTATTCGAAATTGTGGTTCAGAATTGTCTTTGGAATGTTTTTCTTTTACTGTTTTTAATTCTTCTTGTAATTTTGTAGAATATTGCACCATTTCATTGTATTTCGTTTTTAAAATAAAGTTCTCGTAACTCAGGGCATCAATTAACGCGTTTTTTTTCATAATATAAACTCAATATATTTTTGTTTCCCTAAATATTTTTGAGGGTATACCATCTATCGTGTAATTTTTTTACAAAATTACAATTGTAAGTACTATCGTCTATTTGTAAAATAGTGTAACTTACATAATATATTTGTAATTATAATGGTATTCACACCATAACCAGTGTTATTACTTTAGGATTTTGTTTTTTTTCGTATATAATATTATAATATACTATTATATGTCAATGGAGACAAACGGAAAGTATACTACGAGTGCGCCATTTCAACAATGGCAAAACTTTTACCCCCCTTACGCTTACGAGCCTAAGGATGAAGAATTCATTAAAGCGATTAATGATGCTGAACGTAATTTAACCGCAGGACAAGTTGGTGTGACTAAGGATATTCATGCTACTACTCTCGGCCTGCGTGATGCGATTGAGAGAGGTACTATGGCTAATGGTAAAGCCATTGACCGCAATACCAGCTTTGTCGGTTCTGCCGTCGAGCGTAATGGCGGCCAATTAATGGGAGCAGTTGAGCGTACTGGTGGTACAGTCATGACTGCCATTGAAAAAGTTGCTGGTGAGACTCGTCTTACCTCAGTTATTGCTGATGCGGCTAGTCGTCAAGCCGCTGCTGACACCGCACGCGACTTATCTATTGCGATTGAGCGTAATGGAGCTAACTCGGTTAACGCTGTTGGTACTGCTAATACTGGGTTATTGGGTGCTATTGAACGCAACGCGGGTGAGGGACGTGTTACTACGGTTGCCGCACAAGGCCAACTCGATGCTAAGTTAACTGATGTTCGTCATTCTATATTGAATGATGTTAACCGAAGTGCTTCTGAAATGATCGCTTCTAACGTTCAGAACTTGAATGTGTTAACCAAGCACGTCACTGATGGTGCGTGGGAGACTCGCGCTGCCCTAACTGGTGGATTTAATACCATGTCGGTTGGACTGGAGAGAATCAAGTCTGACTTATCCGAAAAGAACGCAGACCATTACGCATCTATCATGCTGGAACAACAAAAATTGGGTCAATTTATGTCTTCCAAAATGGACGGTCAATTTGCTGCTACACAAATTGAAATATTAAAATCTAAGGCTGATCTCAGCGCCCAATCCGCATCTCAATTTTCAATTTCTCAATTAGAGCAGCATAAATTGGGAGCTTCTCTTAGCGCACAAATGGCTGAGGCTAAGTATGACGCCCTTAAGAATCATACCGAGATGAGCAAGCAAGTAGCTGAATGCTGCTGCGAGCTTAAGGAGAAGAATGACAGACTTGACCGTGAGAGATTACGTGACGAGAATACTGTCTATAAGATTAATCCGTTTGGACCTGGTGGTTCTGGTATCTTAGGTGCCGGGTTACCTTTTGCGGGTGCTGGGTTACCTTTTGCGGGTGGATACGGTGGATACGGTGGATACGGTGGACCAAATGTTAATGTGTTTGCTGATTCACCCGGATACGGGCACGGACACGGGCACGGACGCGACCGTTCTAGATCCCCTGGTCGCAGATGAAGGTTTTCGGGACCACTAAATACAGATAGTGATAGTGATTCTGAATCGTTGTCTTCAGATTCAAGCAGTTCAAGCAGTTCAAGCAGTTCAAGCAGTTCAAGCAGTTCAAGCAGTTCAAGTAGTTCAAGTAGTTCAAGTAGTTCAAGGCAATCCTCGACGAGATCTGGGAGTTCGATGGATTTAAATTCTAGATCTATATGGAAACAAATTATAAAAAAGGGTTGCGGACCACCTATTTTTATACCTGGACCTACTGGACCACCCGGTGAAAAGGGCGATGCCGGACGTGACGGTATTGATGGTTCAACTGGGCCTACTGGACCTACCGGTGTTGATGGTCCTACTGGACCTACTGGCATTGATGGCCCTACCGGCGTTGATGGGCCTACTGGACCTACCGGAGCTGATGGGCCTACTGGACCTACCGGCATTGATGGGCTTACTGGACCTACCGGAGCTGATGGCCCTACTGGACCTACTGGACCAAGAGGGTCGCCAGGTGAAAATGGGTTTGACGGGGTTACTGGCCCTACTGGACCTACTGGACCAAGTGGGATACCAGGAACCAATTGTATCAATGGTATCAATGGTATCAATGGCCTTAATGGCGACACCGGTCAACCCGGACCTACTGGACCAACCGGTCCAACTGGACCAGCTGTAATACCTTAATCTACTTAACCATATGACCTACTTAATGACCGCATTAATATACTCTTAAAATGAATTATTATCATATTAGTAGTCCGCAGTCTAAACTTTTTTATTTTTCATTATGATTTATAAACCATAATGAATTACGCTATACGCATTATTGTAAACGATGCCGTTATTTGAGATATAGGTGTACCTGTTGTTTCAGAACCATATATATTTACACCATTACGTATTGATGAACTATTTACAACATATAGAACACATGCTTTATTAGTAGGAGATTCAGCAAATTCAGTTATAATATCATCCTCTGTTATTTGCATAATAAAAGTATGAGTATTCTGCGACGAACCACTTATGCCACCTATTGTACTACCTTTGACTATATATAACATATTCTTTATTATGGAAAACTGACACGGTTCCATAGTGTAAATATTCATATTCACCATATAATATCCTTTGTTCCATATGTATATACTTGAGGTTTCCGCATTATACAGACAATCGCCATGCATTGCCGTATAAACTTCAAATATAATTGGTTCGTCTACTTCTATATTTTGTTCGGTCATACTACAAATTGATAAAAATGTCTGGTTATATTTATCATTACTCGAAGGACCGGTTGGTCCCATTGGACCCGTTTCACCCGTAGGCCCCATCGGACCCGTTTCACCCGTAGGACCCATTGGACCGATAGGTCCAGTAGCCCCAACATAATATTCTATTTCTATTTCGACATTACTTATATCTCCCGTGTATATTAAATAATTATACGAACAATCACATACTTCATTGAATAAGGACATATTGTTTGTTAATAATTTATTACATGATTTACATGTTATTGTATTTGCATTTACATTATATACTGAACTTGGCATGTGGTAGCCACAGCTTATATCTTTTATCTCATTATCACAGATATCAAATATATAATTATGACATATATCACACATGCAGTTATATGACATGTCTTTATAATTACATGAAATGTCTTTCGAACACCCGCAATTCTCTCCTTTCGAACACCCGCACGACATATTTATCTATATTGATATATTATATAGCATATGTTCTAAATATTGAATACATATATGCTGTAAAACAGAATAGTAAATACACCCGTATTAATATACACTTATTGAATTATATTGTAAATTTTACTACAAATTACAAAATTACAAATGTATTTGTAAATTACAATTGTAAATTACAAATACATCGTCAAAATTACAATTTACAGTTTGATGCCTAATTTGTTTCTGTATACTTCACCATAGTCGTATAACAGCTCCTCGCCCTTCTTGATGTCTCTCTTCGCAAAAAAAAAGATATAACCATCTATATCTATCAATACATTGTCTCGTCGTACGAATGAAGAACCGGTATTATCGGCTTCGTAACGTATTCCTTGTATATTTTCTACATCAGTGTTAGTACAACAATTCATAAACCGAGCAAAATTCGTTTTTTGTATGTTATAACCATCTATACGAAATGGACCACTTTTTCGATGAGACGTAAAAATATAGTCATTTTGGACTAATTCTGTATTGGAATCATATATTTCACCCATATAGTTACCAATAAATGTTCCTTTTTTTATATCTATCTTCGCAAAAATACCGAGCCCTGCATTTGGAATTTTACTGTAATCTATGTAAACACTCTCTGGAATATATTGAGGAATGTCAACCACATTTATATTTATTGCTTCCATATTTGTATAAATTACTATAAATGTCTATCTAAGTAATTTACCCGTCATGAAATAATTAGTTCGAATTATATTCTTTTTTGTAATTTTTATTAGTACAATGAACTAAAACAAAGAAAAGAATTGACCGAGGTTTTGGATTTCGGACATTTATTTTATGTCCTTTTTTCATTTTCTCATAATAGTTTTGTAAAATAGGGTATTGAAAAATGTGATTGTTATCATAATGCTTTAAATACCTGATTTTATTGAACGTATTTGTTACCATAGTATTTTTAAGTATATTACGACCGAAAGTATTTAGAGGATTTTTATTAGTCTATATATACTAATATGGCTAATATAAAAATCCTCCATAAATCCCCTATATATAGTTGTGACCTATGTGAATACATTACTGCTAATAAAAAGGATTACAATAAACACATATTAACACGCAAACATACACGCCTAATGAATGCTAATGAATTTACCTTAAAAAATCCCTATACATGTGAATGTGGTAGAGTGTATAAACACATGTCAAGTTTATGCAAACATCGGTCTAAATGTAATATTAAGCTGGTCGATGAATCCAATATTGCACCTATCATCAATAATGATATGTTAGAACACACCGTCACCAATAATTATCAACGGAATGATGTAACCGACGAACCATTAAACCAAATTGAGATTATCGTCGAACTACTGAAACAAAACAAGGAGTTCAAAGACCTGATTTTAGAAGAACGACGCGAATTTCAACAAATTATTACCGAACAGAATAAACAATTATCATCTCAAAATGATAAAATGCTGGAAATGGCAAGTAATATGGGTAATCATAACACGACCAATTCTAATAATAATAATAAATTTAATATGAATGTATTTTTAAATGAGAAGTGCAAGGATGCTATCAGTTTAACCGATTTCATCAATTCTATGAATTTATCTATAGAAGATTTTATACAAACTGGAGAACTTGGTTTCGTTGACGGATTATCGCGAGTAATGATTGAACGTATAAATGATATGGAATTGTATAATAGACCGCTTCATTGTACTGATTTGAAACGCGAGACGGTCTATATTAAGGATGATGAAAAATGGGAAAAGGATGATGATAAAAAGAAACTACGAAACGCAGTCAAAAAAATCGCACGCAAAAATGAAAATATGCGACCAATTTGGTATGGTTCAGCACCAGATGTAGATATTCTTGGTTCAGAGAACTGTGAGAAATTCTTCAAATACTCAGAATCCGCTCTAGGTGGATGTGGAAAAGACCAAGTTAAGTCATTTGAAGATAAAATCATGAAAAATATACTCAAAGAAGTTACGATTGATAAACAAATGACATTAGAATAACTAATATATTTTAGATAATTGAGAACATCGACATAAAAAGTGTATACTAACATATATTATGGATATAAGTGGTTGTGAGATTCCGTCAAAACCGAGAGAACAATGGTATTGTTATATTTTACGTAATCGTCAAGAAAGATATAGTCATCTTACCTATAATGGTTCTACAAATAATCCTTATCGGCGACTTCGACAACATAACGAAGAGATATCAGGAGGAGCGGTATATACACATGGTAGAGGAGGTGGATGGGAAATCTATGCTTTATTAACTGGGTTTGTAGACCATAAGAACGCACTATCATGTGAATGGCGGATTAAACATACTAATGGGCGACCCGGAAAACGTCCAACCGAACATTTGGGGGTTAATGGAAGAATACGAGGGTTAAACGAGGTTCTCAAATTAGATAAATGGACTAGTAAATGTTTAATCGAGAACAAGGAAGTCGAATATACATTATATATAGCACCTGACGTCGCTCATTTTATACAACAAGCCCAATTACCCGAAAACATAAAAGTCATATTGGGTATTCCTGAACTTACGAAATAAGAAATACATAACCTAATTACAATACCATGTATAAATTTTTTATGTAATATCGAGAACATTGACATAAAAATACAAATATATGCTAAGTATACATGAATTTTTATCAACTAAAATATAAATTTATAAAATCGATGCCGATAATACAACAGGAAAAATGGAGACGAAAACAATTTAATTTGTTATACGGAGAAGGCAGACCCATATTCAATATTTCTATCGAAACACAACATATACGTTCTCATAATAATACTTATTTCCACAAAGATACTAATAAATGGTAAAAAATAACTCAAAGAAATAAGTATATACTACTGTATACAAATGAGTAGTGTAGTTTCTATCAAACACGACGACCCTAAGTTAGAATTATATGTATTAACCGCATTACGTGTGGTGAATGACATAGTTCGAGATACGCCTCATTCTAAATACGAAATAACCGTATACTTAGATAATAATATCGCCGACGATGTGTTGGGATTGGCTTCAATCTATACTAATGAAATATGGTTAAACGAGAAAAAAATGGCCGATTTGGTAACATTAAATGATGTAGATTATAATATGCTTAGTGTGGTTTTAATACATGAAATATTTCATATTATAGGGATAGTGGGAACATCAGTATTTGGGGTTAGATTGATACAAGACGACAAAGGTACACCTCCAAATGTATATATTGGAAGACATGGTATAGAAAAATATAAATCAGTACTGCATGTAAACGGACTAGATAACGAGAAAATAGTATATTTACCTATAGAAAATAATTTTGGGGCAGGGACTCAGAGAAGCCATCTAGAGGAAGGATTTGACGATAATAATAATTTAGAGAAGAGATATATCAATGATGTCTATTATCCGGTTCCCGTGAATGAATTAATGACCGGGTTTATAAACAGATACAATTATATTACTCCTATCACGTTGGGAATCCTAGAAGATTATGGGTTTACTGTAAATTATGATTCAATTTATGTAGCGTCAGAAGGAAAAAAGTTGAAATTTATCTGAGAACTAGATGGAAGGTAATATACGCTATGATAAAATTGAATTCATGATGATATAAGAAATCTTGTATATCATCATAACAATTAATGCTTAAAGTATTACAATTATTATCAAGTGAGTATAACTTCGACGTAAAACAAGCCATTACCAAAATAAAGAATGTCTTTCCAGAAGAATATGAATCAATCGAAAACATCGAAGAATCCATAAGCAAAATAGATACAGATACAAATACAAATATAAATATAAATATCCCAACAATGGCATTATTAAATATTATTAACGAACAAAAAGAAAAAGAAATTAGGTTGGATATATGGAAGAATAGTGTATATAAGTTTCTACCGAATCTCCAATCTAATAATATTGGAATTGTCGGTGAAACGTTCCTCGGAAAAATATGTGAGGTAGAACAAATACCATCTGAAATTGATGGTACAAAAACAAAAAGAGTGGGAGGCGGAAACGGTGATGGTGTGATAAATGGTAGAACAATTGAAATTAAAACCGCCCATTGTGGTGGTAATGTGAGTTTTCAACACGAATTGGGCGAATTCCCTTGGCATGCTGATTATATGACATTTATAGATGTTGACCCAACATGTGTATATATGACGATTTTCCGTAACTTTACAGAACAACAATATAAGGAATGTGTTAGATGTGAACCATATTTCCCTACGCGCTCCTTTTGTTGGAGAAAAAAGTCAGGAGCATTTAAATTAGATACGACACCTAAGTTAAACGAACAGTCTATTTTAAACGGCTATACAATAAAAATAACAGAAGATACTACATTCAATACAATTGGCGATTTTATTCGACGGATTATTGTGTAAATTGTTCCATAATTTGTGAACTACGTATGTTATATGCCGAGTTAGTAGATAAAAACGCTACGTCGCTCCATATTATTTTTTTTGATTTTTCTATATATTCTTCTTTATTATTATTAAACACGATGCCATATCCTTTTTGATGAGGTAATTCATCAAACGTGGCGTAATATTTCATATTATCTTTACCAAAGCATGTAGATGGTATATACATATCACATTGATAAAACATATTCTTATTTCTAGTGGTAGATGGTGTTCCGCCATTTGATAATGAATATATTTTAACATCGTCATTCTCTATGGTTTGAATTGCGTATTTCTCAGATATGTAATTCTTCGCCCATATTTGGAAAATGCAGTTAATCTTTACTTCTTTCAGATTTGGTTCATAGAAATGTGTATCCAATTTTTCCGAGTGAACTAGATTGTATCCCTTTACTCTCTTACGAGGAACACCTTTTCCATCGCTTTCAAATAGTTGTGGAAGTATAAAACACACATAATCAGCAAATTCGGAAGAATGATTAATAAATTTTAATGCTAGTTGACCGCGAAGTCCGAATGGAGGGTTACCAAAAACAATATATTTATTATCTTTTGGAGGATACCAGGTTAGATAATCGCCGGTTTGGATATTATCAGATTTTGGTTCTATATCAACCGCCATTGTTCGGTAAGAAGGTAACACTTTTAAGAAACTACCATCACCTGCTGAGGGCTCAATATAAGTATATCCAATGTCGCTATCATTATTTGTTCGTAAAAATTCTTGGAATACTTTAAAACAATGTTTGGCGGTTTCTACTGGAGTAAAGAATTGGTCCTTTTCTTTATATGAAAACTGTGAATAGTCTATCGATACGTTATTATATTTCATCAAATCAAATTGATATGCAGGTGGTACTGAATTTAACTCTTTCCAGCGTTTGACGGTGCCTACCGCAACATTCATATAATTAGCGATGTCATTATATGTTTTAGTCTCTAATACCTCGTCTAAAACTGTCATTATATCACTGGGAGAGGATTCTTCAGTAACCGGGTTATAAATAGTGTCATATGAAGTAATATTATCAGATTCATCCGATTGAAGCTGAATCGTATTTTCCAGAGAATTGGTAATATTTATGTCATCTTCAATATCCATTTCAGCATACTCTAATATGTTCTTCAATTGATTTAATGTATTATCGAGAGAATTACTATTATCGTTTCTTTCCTGAATAGCTTGGTCTACTAGTTCTTTTATTCTACCAAGTATATTCTCACACATTTTCTTTCGATTTTGATGAGAGTCGTAATGCGACTTCTGTTTGAAATCCTTACCGCAACGTGAACAAATGTATTTACCCATTTTCGGTAAGGTGTATTATAATACCAACACTATAATTATTTTTAAATCAATTTTACAAGTATACATTACAACAAATGTGTTAAACGTTTAACGTATATCTATATTAGTTATACATATGTCACGGCCTGATTGGGATACATATTTCAAGGAAATCGTCCAAGTTACTTCAAAACGTTCTCCATGTGAACGTTTAAAAGTTGGTTGTTTATTAGTAAAAGAAAATCGTATTATAAGTCAGGGTTATAATGGATTCTTACCAGGATGCCCCCATGAAAGTATTGTACGCGACGACCACGAACAGGCCACTATACATGCCGAACAAAACGCATTATGTGATTGTGCCAAACGCGGGGTCTCAATCAATGAAAGTATTGCGTATATTACACATTATCCTTGTTTAATTTGTTGTCGGTTATTAATTGCGTCAGGTATAAAAGAAATACGATATATAAATGATTATAAAAATGACGAGCTGATTCCCTACTTTCTGACACAAAAAGGCATCAAGATTATACAAATATAAGACCTATTTAGCATAGGTTCGAAACTGAAACAATATATTGTCTGATTTAGATAATGTTTGATTACTACTTTGTATTAATTTGAATCCATATTTACCCGATAATGTATCGAGGGTGTAAGGGAAAAATGTATCGCCATCTACATCTTTATCAATCAACGTAATATGTAATTTACTACAATCTTTTATGAAATATTTGTAAACATCACTTCCACCAATGACGTAGACCGGTTCTCCCCATTTTTGTTTCTGATTTGCTATAATATTTGCTACATTTTCGCATGTTGTGAATATAACGTTATCGTGTTTTGTTTCATATTTATCGGGATTATTTGTTAATACGATATTATATCGATTTTTCAAGGGTTTGAATGGTAGTGATTCATACGTTTTACGTCCCATTATGACAATATGTCCTGTGGTTAGTGTTTTGAACATAGCAAGGTCTTCTTTTACATTCCAAGGTATTTCACTATTCTTTCCTATCACCATCTTTTCATTACACGCAACCACAATTTCAAACATATAGTGTATATTTCTATATGTTTCGTTATTTTTATGTCAATGTTCTCGACAATACTAAAAATATTATGTAAAAATAATTATTTTTTTATTGATTTCTTCTTACTCTTGCGGTTCTTACGAGTGTGTTTTATCTTTGTTTGTTTTTTACGAAGGGTTTTTCTTTTCTTTCCTCCTTTCTTACTACATTCTTCTAATAGCACGTTGATATCTAGATAACTCAATTTACCCATCCGAATTTTCATGTTAGTATCACAATGGTTTGTGCCAACAACATTACCACCCATTCGTGTATTTAATGAGGCAATTGGCATTTCTACTATATTATCAACCAGTTCAATTACAAATATCTGACGGTCACTATTCACAATCTCGTCTAAGTATTCTAGTGGTACCATTACACCATGTACGGCTATAACATCCATATTTAAAGCGGGTCCACTTATGATATTGTTATCATGTGGTACAAACGCTCTCTGTACTTCTCGGCATTTGTATACGATTTTGTTTTCGTCAAATAATTCATCTTTTGGGTCTATTGTACTTTTAATTCTTGTTCGGGTTATAAACGATAATTGTTTATCATAAAGAATGATTATATTATCGACATTATTTTTTATGTAATCACAATAATTAATATCTTCCATTTGAATGACATCATATTTGACTAATTCTATACCAGTGAAAGGATTTTCGTTGTATTTTTGTAACGTAACTTTGTCACGACGAAGTAATTGATATAATCTCTCATTCTGGTTCGTGGCATTGTCAGATTCCGTATCTATAAGGTCTAACATCCAATCGTCGCTATTTTCATTATTTTCAATATCGCTAATCTCATCAGGTAAATCAGTAGTTAAACGTATATTGCTTGTTCTATTCGGGTTATTTAATAGAGCTATAAAAGAATCATCTTCATCTATAGGTTCTCCGTCCTCATATTCATAATCTTCATCATATTCTCCATCCTGTCCCATTATAGTATTTGTAAAAATAGTACCATCTATAACAGCATTCTTAAAGTTTGTACCATTCAGATTCGCACTATCAAAATTAGTGTTTGTTAAGTTAGACAATTCCAATGTTGCGTTCTCTAAATCTACATTAGAGAGGTTTGCGTTCTGTAATTGTGCGCCTTCTAGATTCGAATTATACATATTAGAACCACGTAAGTTTGAATTTTGTAAATTAACGTTTTCTAAATTCAGATTTGAAAAGTCAAAATTAGGCAAGTCTATATTCTCACCACTAGCTTCATTCGACAATAGAAACGTTATAATGTTCTGATAATCTGTAAATCGTTTAAATGTATCGGAATCAGCGATAGGATGGGTAATACTATTATATCCATTTATAGCATTATCTAGTGGGGTATTCCCCTCGGCATCTTCGAAACTAATATCCTCTATTCTTGCTATATTTGTTTTTACAAATTCTAAATCCGCATTTTTTATCGCCTTCATAAAGTCCATATTAACGTTTCCACCACGTTGTTTCTTTGTATTATTTTTTCTTTTATGGGTTTTACGCCTGGAGATTTTATGCGTTTTGGGCATTAAATCCAATAATATATTATATATATATATTTGCAACGACTCAACTATCAAATATATATTAGGGTTCGGTTTCTGGTTCTGGTACTTCAATCGGCGAATTAAATTCCACTAATTTATCTTGTATCACTCGAATTTCATGTATAATTTGGTCCATCAACATATTATATTCTTCATCTTGTGATGACGCCATAGAAGTTATTAAAGGCGCTGGTGGATTGAGATTATACATATAAAATACATACAATAATCCAATCAGCAATTGGTTATCATAGTAATCTTTGCATCTTATAAACATTAGCGTTTTATCAAAAGCCGTAGATTCCTTTATTTTATCTGGATGACATTTTAAAACAATCAGTTTGTAACACTTCTTTATGTATTTCTTTACTATCTTACCTCGTTCAGTCGTTGGTTCTATCTCAGACGGTAGTTTAATCTCGTCTGTTCTCTCTTTATCCATACTCTCTTTATCCATATTATCTTTACCCATATTATCTAATTTTTCCTTATCATCATGGTCTCCTTTATTTTCAACTGGTTTATTCAAAGAAACATTTTTAAAAATAGAAGAAAAAAACGCATCAGTATTCATGAATGTAGCAGATGCTTCATTCGGTGCATATTTGTTACCATTATAGGATTGATTATCTAATATGTTTTCATAATGGTCCATTATTTGAAATATTTTATAAAATATATTAACGCATGTCCCCATCTCCACTTATAGTATACAAACATATTTTAACATTTCATAATAAATTAGATCCATTTTTAAACGCATTTATTCTAAAACCGGGCATACATAAATATAATTTACTAACAGTGATTTTTGTAATTATAAACTGTGTTTAGTAAATTACACACGCATCTTTAGTGTTATTAGTTACATTTATTATTTGTTATAATCATATATATATAAATATTGAAATGAATATCATACAAACAATATTAACACAATTCTTCGTCAATGAGAAAATACAAACCATTATGATACTTGTCATTAGTTTTATATTAAATTTTTTACAATCATATGGAATCTCTTCAATAAGTGCTATGATAATAAATTCATTAAAACCAAATAACCTAATGAAAACCAACGAAATGTTTTATATATTCGTTGCTATTTCAGTTATATATCTAGTATTCTATGCATTATATAAAATTCTGCAAAATAAATTGTTGACTACATTACGCCAATGGATACGACAACAATTTGTAAATATGTTATTAATGATAAATAATGAGAAAATGAGTAATATCAATTTCACCCAATTAGCTTCACCAATCAACCGTATATCATCAGTCGTTTTTATGGGTTTTACTGATTTAATATTATATATACTACCGAATGTTGTCTTTGTCATCATGATATGTATGTATTTATTTTATTATGATACTACATTGGGTACCATATTTTTGATTGGTAATTTGAGTGTCCTATTTTATTTATTGTCTGTCAAGGATAGTATGTTAGATACCAACAAACAATATGAAAAAAGTGTTAATGAAACCGAGACATATTTACAGGAAATATTGAATAACATTGATAAAATCATTTATAGAGGACAAGTTAACGCAGAAATTGACAATTTCGCAGAAAAAACTAAAACTAGTACCGAAGATGCTTATAGTTTTTACTATAAATCAAATAATAATGGGGTGGTTATGACGTTATTGGTATATCTAACCATGTTTGCAAGTATATGGTATCTTATTTCGATGTTTTACAAGAAACGTATGAATTCAACCGAATTTATAACCATTTTTACAATAATCATTTTGTATCGCGAGAAATTAGCAACTATAATTCAACAAATACCAGATATGGTCGAATTTATCGGACGGTCTGATACCGTAATAACAAAGTTTGAAAAAATGGGTATTGATTATTTAAATAGTAAAAACAAATATAAATCGGTTGATTTACCATTCAACACATTCCGATTTAAAGATGTATCCTTTAAATACAGTCCCGAAAAGGCGCCCATATTCGACAAACTAAATATGACTATCAATACGAGTGATAAAGTTATCGGGATTACGGGGTTATCCGGCAACGGTAAGTCCACATTCGTTAAATTATTATTGAAGTTACATAAATGTGACAGTGGCAGCATTTATATTGATAATACCGATATTACCACGTTAAGTCCTGACTATGTACGCGAAAATATTACATACGTGAATCAAAATTCCAAACTATTCGATAAAAAAATCATTGACAATATGTTATATGGATGTAGTGATATCGACATTTGTAAAGAAAACTTGGAAAAAGTATTGAAATCAGACAAAATAAAGGAATTATATCGCAAGTTAGACATTTACAATGAACGAGCCGGTTCTCTCGGTGAAAAATTGTCTGGAGGTCAACGTCAAATTGTTAATGTTATTAGCGGACTGGTTAACCCGTCCAAAATCCTTATATTAGATGAGCCGACGAACGGGTTGGACCCAGCATTAAAACAAGATTTAATTCGAATTATAGACGACTTTCGCAAAGAGAAAAAGTGTATTATTATCATAACCCACGACAAGGATGTTTATCCATTATTTGATAAACAAATTGAATTATAATTAGTATAGGTATATTTTACACCTTGTATTGTAAGTAACGTGTAAAATGTTAGTTATTCCAGTAACGTTTGTTTATCAATCGTGACTTCTTTCATAATATTTTTCATGATTTTATCTTCGAATATCTTCGTCTCTTCTTTTCCACAACCGCCTAGTGATGATTTTGAGTATTTGAAGAATTTTTCACAATTTGTTGAACCTAGGACATCCACTTCGGGGGTTTCTTCATACCATATTGGTCTCATTCGTTCATTTTTATATGCAACCCCTTTAACAGCATTCCGTAATTGCTCCTTGTTTGCGTCTTTTTCCCATTTATCGGTATCTTTTATGTATACGGTTTCTCGTTTCAGGTCCGTACAGTGAATAGGTCTAACATGGATATCCATATCATTTATTCGCTTTATCATTACTTGCGATAATCCATCTATGAAGCCTAGTTCTCCAGTATTTATAAAGTCCTCCATAGATATTTCCAAGTTTTTTACAAAGTCTTTCAATGTTATGGCGTCTTTACATTGCTCGTTAAGAAATACATTGAGATTGAACTTGTTATGATTCGTCGTGTTGGTTGTATTATGATGGTTATTTCCAACATTACCAGCTAATTCCATAATCTTAGCGTTTTGGTCTATCAATAACTGCTTAAATTCTTGATTTTCTTTAACTAAAACTAATATTGTATTCGATAATATATCGTACTTATCATCAGTTGTATGGGTGTTATGTTGATTATGCGTATTACTACAATGTTTTCTATGACGATATAACCCAGATTGATGTTTATACATATTTCCACAATGACATGAATATGTATGATTGCCCTCAGACGCTATTTTTTGTATATCTTGATGTATCTTTATATGTTTACGTGTTGAAATATGTCGTTCATAATCATATTTTTTAATGCAATTGTAGTCACATGTTTCGCATCTATATTTAAATGCCCCATTTGCCCCTAAAAACATACCCTTAAATATACCTATATTGATATATGATTTTACGCTCTAAATCGATTTCCAATTAAGATACTTAATATTGTATGGTAACGAGTTTTTACAACAAAAATATAATTTTACTGCGGTTTGGTAAGATATGCGAAATTCACATACTATAACTATAAAAGTATCTTGCCAAAAAGGAAATCGGACATTTATTTTTGTCCGTTTTTCATTTTCATCGTCAATTCTTTTCTTTGTTTTATTTCATTGTACTAATAAAAATTACTTAATAATAGTGTAAATAAGAAGATTCTAAGATTATTCAATCAACGTTTGCTTATCAATTGTCACTTCTTTCATAATATTTTTCATGATTTTATCTTCGAATGTCTTCGTCTCTTCTTTCCCACAACCGCCTAGTGTTGATTTTGAATATTTGAAGAATTTTTCACAATTTGTTGAACCAAGTACATCTACGTCGGGCGTTTCTTCATACCAAACTGGTCTCATTCGTTCATTTTTATATGCAACACCTTTAACGGCATTCCGTAATTGCTCCTTGTTTGCGTCTTTTTCCCATTTATCGGTATCTTTTATGTATACGGTTTCTCGTTTCAGGTCCGTACAGTGAATAGGTCTAACATGGATATCCATATCATTTATTCGCTTTATCATTACTTGTGACAATCCTTCTACAAAACCGAGTTCTCCGGTTTCGATGAAGTCTTCCATAGATATTTCCAAGTTTTTTACAAAGTCTTTCAAGGTTATAGCATCTTTACATTGCTCGTTAAGAAATACATTGAGATTGAACTTGTTATGATTAGTAGTATTGGTTGTATTATGATGATTATTTCCAATATTACCAGCTAATTCCATAATCTTAGCGTTTTGGTCTGTAATAATTTTTTGAAATTCTCGTCGTTCTTCCAAAATAAGGTCTTTGAATTCTCGTCGTTCTTCCAAAATAAGGTCTTTGAATTCTTGGTTCTGTTTCAATAGTTCTAATACAATAGTTGGATTATCTAACATAGACGCAATAAGGTTGTCTGATTTGGTAGAGGGATTAGTATCTTGACATGTTTTCTTATGTTTCCACAATCCTTGTCGGTGTTTGAATAATTTACCACAACTACATACATGAGATTTCATGAGAATTTGGTCTCCTTGTGTAACTCGTTTATGTTTTGCAGTCATCATATGTTTATTATAATCACATTTGTTACTCGTATAATAGTAACAACAATCACAACAAAAATCTAACAAAGTAAGTGAAGAGTTTTTTGTCATCCAATGTCTCCTTTACCGATTGACATAAAAACTCTCTAAATATCTTTATCCGTAATATACTTATTTTTTTACGGTAACACATTTTTATAACAAAAAATGTAACACAAAGCATTTTGGTAACAATCGCAAAAATCAACATTTATATTTACAAAAGTATATTGACAAAAACGAAATCGGACATTTATTTTTGTCCGTTTTTCATTTTCATCGTCAATTCTTTTTTACATTTTTTTCATATTTATCATAAGATCTGTAATATGTGGTTGGTATACTAAAATATCTTCTTTTGAAATATAATAATCTTCAACACACATGCCGTGCTCTTCTGGATTTAATAAGTATTTTATGCAAAACTCTGGAGTGAGTATCTGTGTCTTCAATAAGTTGCGTAAAGACAATCTATCAATGTTATACTCAAGGGTTGGAATGTCATATTTCGCATACATGAGTTGATGATTATGAATAATTTCAATAGTATTCACGTTCATATATTAGACCCACTTAAAGAATAAAATATATGTATATATAAAATGTTCTTTTTTTGTTTACTATTATCAAGCGCAGTAGGTATTACTGCTAGATTGAATGAATATTTGCCGATACTGGATATGGAACTATATCAAGTAAAACACAATATGGATACTGAATTACCAAAATCGTTTACATGGTCGGATGTAGATGGTGTTAATTATTTAACCAAAAATTTGAATCAACATATCCCCCGATATTGTGGGAGCTGCTGGGCCCACGGGTCTATTAGTGCGTTGTCAGATAGAATAAAAATTCGGCGTAAGGCTGCTTTTCCAGATATCAACTTAAGTATTCAATTTATATTAAATTGTCAAATGGGTGGAAGCTGTAACGGCGGAGACCATTTAGCAACGTATAAAGCGATACATGAATATGGGTCTATACCCTACGAAGATTGTATGGTATATCAAGCATGTAGCTCGGATTCCAAGGAGGAAGCATGTAAAAACAAAGAAGATTTCATATGTACTCCAAAAAACATTTGTAGAACATGCAATACATTTACTTCTCGTGGTGGTACTTGCAATCCAATAGTATATTATCCGAACGCAACTGTAGCTAGTTATGGAGGAGTGAAAGGAAGTGATAATATGATGCTTGAAATTTATAAGAATGGACCGATTGCGTGTGGTATTAACGCTGACCCTATACTGGATTATACTGGAGGTGTAATGGACGTTCAATCCAAACCAAAGATGATAAATCATATAATATCTGTAGTTGGTTGGGGATATGATGCGAATATTAATAAACAATACTGGATAATTAGAAATTCATGGGGTTCATATTGGGGAGAACTCGGATTTATGCGTTTAGTATTAGGAGCGAACCAACTTGGTATCGAAAAATCATGTGCGTTTGCGATACCTGGAAATTGGACGTTAAAGAACGTACCTTGCTATGAAGATGGTTCAAACTGTATGTAAATCATAATAATGACTAATGAATATTATTATGATGATTTTTACTTACCTTTTCGGGTAGGTTTCTTGTTTTTGCGCGAAGATTTCTTGGAAGTCTTAACTTTACGTCTAGATTTACGCGAAGATTTCGAATGAGACCGTTTATGTTTACCACCATACACCGATTGTTCCATATCTTTATATATGTGGGGTAAATAAGTGATAAGAAATGTCATAAATGTAATGTTGTTACGCAAGTATTCTTTATCAATTCCACCGTAGTCTGCTGTAATCATAGAATAATCTTGGTACATATCGTCCATAACATTGAGTTCAGTTTGAAGACGTTCATTTAATTGCATAATATGAGGGTCTTCTTTGGATGATACGTGTGAAAAAAGTTCAATATCGACAATAACCCCTTTCACAACCTCATATTGTTGGAGGAAGTCTTTAGTTATCCTATTAGGCATAGTATACAGTATATGAGTAAAAAAATCACAAATGATTCGGTTAAACATCTAAAATAGTAACATGCTCGGGGCTATCCGAAAAGATAATATTGGTAAGCAACGGACAATTTTCACGTAACGTTTGCGACACGAAGGAAGTCATATTATAAATCGTGTCAAACTCGCGAGTATTATCCAAATAAATAAGTTTATACAAGTTAAGTTGTTGTAAAATGTCGATTTTCGAAACAATAGCGACAGTAGTGCCGGTAATATTAATAGATAATATAAGTTTATCTAGGTTTAACCAGTTTACCGTCCTACCTCTACCAGTAGTAGTTCCGAACTCATTACCGACTTTCGCTATTAAAGTAAGGTCAGGGTCATTACGCAATTCATCTGGAAACAAAGGGTCCGTACCAACCCGCGTATCATAAATTTTGGCTGCCCCATAAATATTTCGAATAAATTGAGGAGGAAACCCCAAACTACACGCACCGTATGGCAATGGGGTACTAGATGTAGTGTAAGGATAATTGCCGTGGTTGATGTCTAACCACGTTCCTTGGGCTCCTTCGCATAATATGGTACCATAAAGACGTTCGTCCCATAGGAAAGGTTTAAAAAAATCAACATCTTTTGCGAGAGTTCCAATTCGTGCGTATTTGTCTCTGTAGCAAGGGGCGATACCTTTTGAGGTGGTACCTTGACCGCCATAATGCCGTTTATCTTCTTCAATATGTTTATCGGTAATTACGTGTGTTTTGGGCGAAACCTTAATACAATCGGTATTAAACCCTTTTGACTTGAGATAATTAATTTCCTCTATAAAACCAGATTGATTAATAACACAGTCGGGACCAATAATAGAGGGTATATTATAAAAGACCCCACCAGGGACTAAGTTCGTTTTATATTTAATACCGTTAATATAGATAGTATGTCCGGCATTATTACCTCCACCCCAACGACAAATCATGTCATATCTACCGGAGCTGGCTAATTCTGAAATAATTTTGCCTTTCGCTTCGTCTCCCCAAGCTAACCCACAACAAATGTCAACCTGTTTAAGTTGTGAAGTAGCCATTATAATATACCATGCTAAAAATGTTTATATTTTTTCGAGATAAGAATATAAACATATTGGGCTTGATATATTATCTCATGACGAAGATTCTTTCGGGCACATATCTTGATTTTTCCAATGTATTAATTCGTCCGAAACGTTCTACAATCAACAGTCGTTCCCAAGTAAGTCTAGAGCGAGATATAAAATTCAAGCATTCTTCTGTAAAATGGAAAGGCGTTCCGATAATGGCAGCTAATATGGATACTACAGGCACATTTGAAGTATATAATGTCTTATCAAAACACAATATGATTACAATAATGAATAAATTTTACAGTGTAGATGACTATAAAAGTCAAAAAGAGAATTTGAATCCGAACCTATTTGCTGTGTCATGTGGCATATCTGACGCTGATTACAATAAGTTGGTTTCAATTATGGAAGTGATAGATTGTAACTGGATTTGTATAGATATAGCGAATGGATATTTGAATGGTATGGTGGATTATTGCAAACGTGTACGCAGTCGCTTTCCTGATAAGATTATAATCGCAGGAAATGTGGTAACTCGTGAAATGGTAGAAGAATTGATATTGATAGGCGGAGTGGATGTAGTGAAGATTGGAATCGGTCCAGGTTCCGCATGTACTACCCGTTTAAAAACCGGGGTGGGTATGCCGCAATTATCAGCAGTATTAGAGTGTTCGGATGCGGCACATGGAGTAGGAGGCCATATAATATCAGACGGGGGTATAACCTGTCCGGGTGATATGTCGAAAGCATTCGGTGGTGGTGCGGATTTTGTCATGGTCGGAGGTCAATTTGCGGGGCATGATGAGAATCCAGGAGAAATCATTGAAGAAAATGGTAAAAAGTTGAAGATGTTTTATGGTATGAGTTCAGATAAGGCACAAGAAAAGTATTACGGTTCAATGGCGGAATATAGGTCATCTGAAGGACGTGTATTGAAGATTCCATATAAAGGAGCTTTACAAAATACAGTATTAGATTATCTGGGAGGATTACGAAGTACATGTACGTATATAAATGCGGATTGTATTAAACATATGCCGAAATGTACGACATTTATCCAAGTAAATTCACAATTAAATACTAGTTTATTGTAAAAATGTATTGAATGTATAAGAAAAAATGGGTAATTGTATATCTTTAGACTCCTACATTCGATGTGAGTGTACTCTATGTTTGTCAGAATTAGGTAAGAAGTATGTTTATTGTGCTTATTGTAATAAACGTTTTCATACACGATGTATAATAAAACAAAATAACCGGACGAATAAATGTCCTATATGTAATCAACAATATCTACGATTCATTGTCAAATCCATAACATAAATGAAATGTTGATAAAAAAGATACTAACCGTTGGAAAACATATAAACGTAATTATTGATAATAATACAAAAATGGCTGCATTATTATCAATCTCTCCATGTGATGGTCGTTACGCAAAATATACAAAGGTCTGCCAATACTATTTTTCGGAGTATGCAATACAGAGTAAGCGATTACATATCGAATTATTGTATTTACAAGAACTTATAGATATATTACCTGAACTGGCATGCGTAAATAATAGAACAAATATGGAGAAGATATGCGACATATATAATAATTTCAATATGGACGAATGTAAAAAAATACAGGAAATAGAGAATAAGGTAAACCATGATGTAAAGGCAGTTGAATTATACATAAAGGACAAACTAATCGAATGTGGTTTGGATAAATGTGTAAATTATATACATTTCGGATTGACTTCACAAGATATTAATAATATCACTTATCCAGTATTGATAAAAGATTTTATTACGACCGTATATACGGCTCAAATAAATGAAATAAGACAGAAGTTGGAGAACATGTATGTCACACATAATACGACAATAATGTTGAGTCATACCCACGGTCAAGCGGGTGTACCTACATCATTTGGTAAAGAGATGAAGGTATTTGAATACCGGTTGGGCGAATTAATCAGTGAATTAGATAATATAAAATACAAATGCAAATTTGGCGGGGCAATAGGTAATTTCAACGCACATATAGTAGCTTATCCAGAATATGATTGGAAAGGATTTGCTGACAAATTTGTGGAATCGTTCGGATGTTCTCGAAGTCAGTATACAACACAAATCGCAAATTACGAGGATATAAGTAAAATATTCGATATAGTGAAGCGTATAAATACCGTTTTAATAGATTTATGTCAGGATATCTGGTTATATATATTTAAGGATTATTTACAATTGTCTGTAAATAAAGAAGAAGTAGGGTCATCCACAATGCCGCATAAAGTAAATCCAATAAATTTTGAGAATGCGGAAGGGAATCTGGGTATATCAAATTGTTTGTTTGAATTTATATCCCGTAAATTACCGATTTCACGACTTCAGCGAGATTTAACAGATAGTACTGTATTACGCAATGTAGGTATGTCGTTTGGTTATAGTGTAATAGCATTGAATAATATCAAAAATGGGTTGGATAAGATAAGCCCAAATAAAAATGAAATATCAAAAGATTTACAAAAGCATATAGTAGTCTTATCCGAGGCTTATCAAACAGTATTACGTAAACATGGTATTGATAATGCGTATGATAAATTAAAAGACTTTACCCGAGTGAACGCATCAAGTGAACTAACAATCGACGATATGCGTTCTTTCATAAATAACCTGGATATAGATAATGCTATAAAAACAGAATTGTATAATATTAGCGTAACTAATTACACTGGAATATTATGATTCGTATTTTTACGCGTATTTAGATAATCAAATGTATATATAGAATGGAACCTATAGTAAACAAATACAACATATTATGCAAAAACAGTTCTGATATAAACGAACATTTGCCTACTCTTTATAAGTATGCGTCAGAATGTGAAAGTATTGTCGAATTGGGAGTAAGAGGGGTAATCAGTTCGTATGCGTTAGTATATGGATTATTAAGCAATAATAGTTCTAAAAAAAGAATTTTATTAAATGATATCAAACCCTGTGATATAAGTGAGTTATTACGTCTTACTGAAAATTTAGAAATAAATGTAAAATATGAGTGGATTAATGATTTAGATTTAGAAATTACAGAAAATTATGATTTAACTTTTATAGATACTTGGCATGTTTACGCACAATTAAAAAGAGAGCTAGAAAAGTTTTCAAAAGTAACAAATAAATACATAATAATGCACGATACAACTATTGATGATTATAAAGGAGAGACTATACGAAGTGGATGGAACGCTGAAGTACAGTCGAGACAAACCGGGTTTCCTGTAGATGAGATAAATAAGGGATTGTTACCAGCAATAACTGAATTTGTAGAGAGTAATCCGAATTGGAGAATCAGAGAAAAATTTGATAATAATAATGGTTTGACTGTTTTAGAGAGGATACCTTAGATGACATTTAGTGCGCGTCACCTGGTGTATACCGTATACACGTATACAAAAATATGTGAGCATAATATAGATACATGGCTTTAAAAATACCAATCAGATATTTACCTAGAAATTTAACCGATAATGAACGAAAGAAACAAGCCCGTAGTTTGCTGAAATCACGCAAAATGTATAGAGAAAATAAATACTATACGCGAAAAAACATTAAATCATATAAAAGTAAAGAATCGCAACATATCAAAAACGCACGTAAAATATATAATATTGAAAATGTCGCACCTAACGAAGAGTTAGCTGAAAAGACTGGGTGTACTCTATCTGCGTTGAATGAAATTGTACGTAAAGGAGAAGGGGCGTATTACTCATCTGGGTCTAGACCAAATCAAACCCCTCAATCGTGGGGATTAGCAAGATTAGCCAGTTCTTTAACCGGAGGTAAAGCCGCTGCGGTTGACTATAATATAATCAAAGAAGGGTGCAATCACAAAAAGAAAGCCTTTATTTTAGCTAATAAATCTAGGAAAAAGTATAAATACGGGCAGTCACGAACAAAACGGGTCGCCGTAGAAATATAATTGTTATCATGTGAATTATCGATGATAACAATTAGTTGCTAATAAGAAGCCTATTCAATCTTCAAGTGTTTATCAATAGTAACTTCCTTGAGTACGTTTCGCATAATTTTATCCTCAAACGTTCTTGTTTCTTCTTTTCCATATCCACCCAGTGCTGAGGTTGAATATTTGAAGAATTTTTCACAATTTTCCGAGCCAAGAACATCTACATCAGGTGTTTCGTCATACCATTTTGGTCTCATTTGCTCGTTCTTATATGCGACACCTTTTACAGCCTTTCGTAATTGCTCTTTATTTGCGTCCTTCTCCCATTTATCTGTGTCTTTTATGTATACGGTCTCTCGTTTCAGGTCGGTACAATGAATCGGTCTTTCATATAAATCCATATCATTTATTCTTTGTATCATAACCTGAGATAAGCCTTCTATAAAGCCAAGTTCTCCTGTATTTATGAATTCATCCATTGTAATTTCTATATTTTTGATGAAATCTTTTAGGGTCATCGCATCTTTACACTGTTCGTTGAGAAATACATTCAAATTGAACTTGTTATTGCTATTTACATTATTGTTGTTATTATTGTTCCCAATTTTATCAGCCATTTCCATCATTTTGTTGTTTTGGTCTATGATTAGTTGTTTGAAATCTTGATTTTCTTTGACTAACATCAATATTGTATTTGATAAAAGCTCGTATTTATCATCATTGTTTGATGATTCAATTGTTTTTTTTGGTGAGATACCGTGTTTACATACCTTTTTGTGTCTTGATAGACCCTGTCTATATTTGAATTCTTTCCCACAATCACAACTATGGCATTTTAGGAAATTATTGTCACCATTTGTCACCCGTTGATGTTTTGCAGACGAAATATGTTTATTTAAATCTCCTTTACTACTAGTAAAATAATGACAAAAATCACATGTATATTTAAATGAATACTTGTTAGAAATTTCTGTCATCATTTGTCACCTATTAGAATGGTTATATATTTTTCTCTAAATCAGTTTCCGCCTAATATACTTAATTTTGTTATCGTAACAAATAAT
>OCVQ010000898.1_pt1 | contig 24854 bp, 20 predicted proteins | sample 1539061 | NCBI WGS metagenome assembly OCVQ01 (sample SAMEA3355526, study PRJEB22509) | marine metagenome | biome: marine; feature: river plume; material: water | place: USA | collected 2010-08-08 | depth 0.5 m | reverse complement strand
ACCTATACGTCGGCGGCAATCTTGCACTTCACGCAGGTAACTACAACTCCTACGCTCCAACATTAACTGGCGGTAATGCTTCCGGTACTTGGGGTATTAACGTCACTGGAACAGCTGGGTCGATTTCTGGTTACAACAACCCGACTACTGCCGCGACTGCAAACACTATTGCGTACCGCGATGCTGCAGGCGATCTTACTGTCCGTGAATTGGTAATGAACGTTGCGGTTCAGAGCTTTACGCCGTCTTCGATGGTAGCTATTTACCCAACGACTAATCAGGCAGTAAAAGTAAATGCCGCTGGTGTCGCTGCATTTATCAGCGGGCAATCAATGAACATTGGAGGCAATGCTGCATCTGCCACAAAAACTAACGGTAACGCTGGGTATGGTCGTGTCGGTTATGGCATGTGGCCTTTTTATAACTGGGGCGGTTCTAATGCTGGTGCAGGCGCACCCTCTGACAGTACATATACCACCGGTATTGATGTAGGTTCGCACCCAAGCGATCAAGCCTACGGTTTCCAGATTGCTAGCAACATGTGGAACGTGGGTCTTTGGACTCGTACTTACAACAGCGGGTTTAGTGGCTGGGTTCGAATTTTAGACTCAAGCAACTACACAAGCTACGCTCCATCTTTGACGGGTTCTGGTGCTTCTGGTACTTGGGGTATTTCGATTACTGGCACTGCATCTGGAAACATTCCTAGAAGCGGCTCGTGGTTAGGCGATTTGGCGTCGTATGGGTACACACGCGAGCATGGTATATCTATGACCGGTGGCTCCGAGTTTGTTGTTTTGTCTAAGAGTGGTCAGGGCTATACGCTTGTTGATGGCTCTTACTTTGCTTACGAGGGCGGCGGGTTTTATTCATCCAGCAATAGCGCCGGTAATACTTTGCTCGGCTTCTACGCCAATGGTACTGGATCATTAACTTTCAATACGACTGCGGTACAACTTAGTGGTAACCAGATTCTTCATGCAGGTAACTACACAAGTTACAGCCCATCACTCGGAGGTTCTGGAGCATCTGGTACTTGGGGTATTAGCGTTACAGGCTCCGCAGGTTCTGTTGCTTGGGGTAATGTAAGTAGTCGTCCAAGTTGGATGACTTCCGCTAGTTTAATTGCGTCCCACAGCAATGCTAATGAATTTCGTAATAGTGGTTTCTACGAAAACGATGGCGGTGGATCAAATTGGCCGAGTTCAACTTGGTATAACTCTATTAACGTTAGACATAGTAACCAAGGAAACTACCATGGTTTTCAAGTAGCCATGAGCTACTATGACAATAACTTTTGGTTCAGAAGCTACCAAGGGTCTGGCACGTTTCAATCATGGGCAGTTGCTTTAAGTAATCAAAACTACAACAGCTATAGCCCAACCCTAACAGGCGGAAACGCTTCCGGCACTTGGGGTATAGCTATTACAGGCAACTCGGGAAATACATCATCTATTTCCAATGCAGTCGGTGGCGGTTATACATGGACAGGTATTCAGTACTTTAGATCAAATAGAAACACTTCTAGTGATTCACCCCCTCTGCAAGCGTTTTCCGATAATGGCAGTGGCGCAATCATGTCGTTCCACCGTGGCGGCTATTATGCTGTTAACTTCGGTTTGGACTCAGACAATGTAATGCGGATTGGTGGCTGGTCAGCAAGTGCAAACCGTTGGCAGTTAGACATGAGCGGCAACATGACTGTCGCTGGAAACGTTACCGCCTACTCTGACGAACGTCTGAAAAAAGATTGGGGCGTTCTCCCTGCTGACTACATCGAGCGTTTAGCTAAGATTAAGAGCGGTACGTATACCCGTATTGACAGTGAAGAGCGTCAGGCTGGTGTTTCCGCGCAAGACTTTCAAAAGCTTTTACCTGAAACCGTTTTGACCGATAACGATGGCATGCTGTCCGTAAACTATGGTGGCGCGGCGCTCGCCTCCGCTGTAGAATTGGCCAAGCGGGTCGTAGATCAAGAGAAACGCATCGCTCACCTTGAATCCCTTATCCTTAAACTCATTGGAGATTAATATGTCAGCAACTTTCACAATCAAAATCAACGGTATCCGTACCGCTACCGTCAACGGCCTCGAGAATACAGTCAAGCAAGTTGACTGGACAATGGTCGGCGAAGAATCCGGCGTGTCTTTCGAGTTGCCCCAGACAACCAATCTGGAAGACCCAGAGTCAGCTAACTTTGTACCCTTGGCTAACCTGACCGAGGCAGAAGTTGCTGCTTGGGTAGAAGCCACCGCAACTAACCTTGACGGCGTCAAAGCCCACATCCAGTTTGTGCTAGACAAAGAAGTTGCTAAGGCTACATTGACTTCAACAGCTATGCCTTGGGCTCCTGTGGTTGAGACTCCTGCTGCGCCATCAGCAACACCCTAAGCCATGACGCTGCCCGCCTCCGGTAATTCCATATCCTTGAATCAGGTAAATACTGAGTTGGGGCGGACGGCTACGGCCACGATCGACATGAACGATGCGGCGGTGCGGACTTTGTTTGGAGTTGGCGGAAGCGGTACGACCATTAGTATGAGCGATGGTCTAGGTAAATCTGCATACACCCCATCACTCCGTTCTTACACCACTGTGGGAACTTCGACCTTTACGGTGCCGACTGGTATGACCTCGATTAACGTTATCGTCGTCGCTGGCGGCGGAGGCGGAGGTTCTGCTATCTCTACTGGTAGTGGAACTCAAATAGGCGGCGCTGGCGGTGGAGGCGGTGGGCAAGTCCGTCAGGTTACTTCGTATGCCGTGTCTGCCGGGCAGACTTTAACAATTGTTGTTGGAGCTGGTGGCAGCTCAGCTTCTGCTGGTGGAAGCTCTTCAGTTTCTGGTGGCTCAGGTGGAACTATAACCGCAGGTGGTGGCTCAGGCGGTGGCGTCTCTGTATCTAGTAGCGGCCAAGCAGCAGCTGGCGGTAGTTCAGCAAACAATGCAGGTACGACTATTGCGGGTGGCGCTCTAGGTACATACGCCGGAGGCGGTGGAGCGGGAACAGTAAGCGCAGGTAGCCAAGGCTCAACTAGTGCTTCAGTACCTAATGTTGGTGGCGCTGGCGGCGCTGGCGGAACGTTTACCACAGGCGGTAGTAGCTACACAGTAGGCGGCGGAGGCGGCGGCGGAGGATTTTACTCAGGTACCACTGCGCAATCATCTGGTGGCTCGGGCGGCGGCGGTGCAGGTAGCGCGGGTAGCGCAAACAACCCGGTTGCTGGAACAGCTAACACAGGCGGCGGTGGCGGTGGAGCACGCGGTATGATTTATGTCCTTAGCTCTCAATACGGTGCCTCAGGCGGCTCTGGCGCAGTTTACTTCTATGGATAAATGCTATGCAACCATATAAGATTCTCTTCTTTGATCGAATAACTGGTACGTTTACAGTTCAATTTACAGCTGTTGAAAATAGTGTTTTCAACTACAATGCACCACGCCAGAACGGTGTGTACCTTGAAGGTCAGGCCCTCGAAGACGCCATTCAGTTGCTGCTGAAACCCTTGGAAGAGTTGACTGAAGCGGAACTGTATGTAATCTTCCCCGGGGATGACCCAGCCACTGTAACTGGCGGCGCAGGCATCGAATCCAAACTCGAGATGTAACCATGGACAACCAACAAATCTTCAACTTCGTCGTGGCCATTGCCGCGTTCTTGGCCGTGTTTGTGTTCAACCAGACAACGCGCAAAATCCAGAAGTTGGAGGACGACATGGCCTCCATACGCGAGCAGATGCTTAAGGACTACGTCCAGAAGGATGACTACAAAGCCGACATCAAAGAGATCAAAGACATCCTGCGCCAAATCTTTGACAAGCTTGACTCCAAGCAGGATAAGTAATAGGATGTTGTATGGCTACAACAAAGAAAACCCCCAGCAAGACACCCGCTAAAGTAGCGCCGGTGAAGCGTGCTGTACCCAAGCAAAAGACAGTCACGGTTTCGAAACCTGAACCTGTTACGCTGCCCGTTGAGCTTCCTGTGACCCCAGAACCCGAAGTGAAAAACGCAGAACCCACTCGCGGTAGCTTTTTCAACTCCATTAAGTCCGCCCTTTCCCGTCTGTTTAGCAGAACATAAACCCACCGCTGACCATGGCATGGTTTGCGGCATTAGCGTTAGTTCTTAGCTCAAACACGGAATACCGCTGTGTCCGATGGACATGGTCTGGGGACGTGTACAACCGCAAGGTAATCTGCCTTGAATGGAAAAAAGTTGAGAAAAAATGATTGATCCCGTAACGGCCCTAGCAGGCATACAATCCGCAATCAGCATGGTCAAGAAGGCTGCAAAAGTAGCCAATGACCTAGGTTCGCTCGCGCCGATGATCGGCAAAATGTTCGATGCCAAGAGTACTGCCACTAAGGCGATGCTGCAGGCTAAGCGCGACAAAAAAGGCTCCAACATGGGCACCGCCCTGCAAATCGAAATGGCGCTTGAGCAAGCTCGCGCCTTCGAGGAGGAGCTCAAAATGCTGTTCATGCAGACCGGCAAGATTGACGTCTGGAACAAGATTAAAGCCCGTCAAGCAGAGATGGACTTAGAGGATGCCAAAGAGATTAGTGCCTTGAAGAGAGCTGAGAAGGAAGCAAAGGCTAAAGACGCTGAGATGCAAGAGTGGGCTATTGCCATTGGCGCAATTGCGTTCTTGCTATTTTTGTTGTTCATCGGCATTTACGAGATGATGGAGTTTTGCAACACCACTAAGCGCTGCGGCAGATGAGCTATGAACGAGTACCAGAAGCAGTTCGACATGTTCTGCAGGATATTCTGCTACGGCTGCGCAGCGTGGTGGTTCCTTGGCTTTTTACAGTTCCTGCCAGATGATTTGTCAAACAAGATTGTTAACCTTCTATTGGGGAAGATTGGGTTATGAGAGTCACTCCTTACCAAGCCAACGCCAAGATTTTGTTGGAAACATATCGCATAATTCAGCAGAAGAATCTGCAGGAGCTGCAGCGCCTGAACCATCAAAACGAGCAGAATCACAAACTGCAACAAGTACGAAACCAATGGGCTAGACCCAACTCTGTGGACGTCATGGTATGAAATATATCTTTTTGATATCAGTATTGTTCTTAGCCGGATGTGAAGACCGGTACAGGTATTTCTGCCAGAACCCTGAAAACTTCCATGCTGCACAATGCCAAAAGCCAAAGTGCTTGTTTACCCAGCAGTGCCCCGAATACCTTGTAGCCCCCATCTTGGAGAAGCAAATCAATGCAACAAACCAACCAGCCCAACCAGCACCCGAAGCTAGTCCTAACCGCTGAAGATATTGAAGTCCGCATCTGGGGCTTTGTGGTGGTTGCAGTCACCTGCATCCTGTGCTTCATTGTCGTGGCGCTTCTGTATTCAGTGACGTTCGTCACACAGCCAATTAAGTCGATGGCCCCTATCGATCAGGCTTACACGAAGATGCTGAACGACATTGTGTTGTTGATAGTAGGTGGTATTGGCGGTGTGATGAGTAAACGCGCTGTGGGCGCTGCGGCTCAAGCCATGGCTCCTCATCCTCCTACAACGACGGTTACGACGACAACCTCTAGCGCACCCCTACCTGTGCAGGCAACGGTGGTTTCTACCACCCCAGCGGCTTCGTCGATCATGCCCAACTTCAATTGGATGGGCTACAAGAACCCAGACCTTGATGAGTCGTGGACTCCCGGGCCTCCACCTACAACGCCTCCAGAGCACATGGAGCCCGATGATGACCGTGCAGAGATTGCAGCCGCTCGTAAGGAGACCTGATTATGTTTTTGCTATCTCTCCCCCGCTGGGTGTACGCCGTACTGGCGGTTATCGTCATAATCATCAGCACGTACTTTTTTGGCTATGACAAAGGCTGGAACAAACGGGATGCAGAGATGCAGGCAGAGATTGCCAAGAAGAATGAGGAAGCTCGTCAGACCGAGCAGAAATTAAACGAACAGATCAACACCACTGCCGCTAAACTTCAGGAGACTAACAATGTCGTTAATCAAAAGCAAACTGATCTTAATCGCCTCATTGCTGCTGGCCGGGTGCGCCTCCCCGCCCCAAGTTGCGTACAAGCCCCCGCAAGTCCCACCCCTGCCCCCGCAAATAGCCCAGAAACAAGAAGTGAACCTGACAGACCGACTGACCAAGCTTCTGATGCCGAGCGAGCAACCCTCCAAGCCATCGCAGAAATAGTGGCTCAGGGCGACAAGAACACTGCACAACTGAATGCGTGCATAGACGCATACAACGACGTAAGGAATCTCTTAAATGGTAACAAGTGACCAACTCAAACAAATGCACATCGACCCAGCGTTGGCCGATGCGTTCAACGAAACCTTCGAGCGGTTTGGCATCCTCACGCCTTTGCAGCAAGCAAGCTGGATTGGGCAGTGCGGGCACGAGTGCGGCAACTTTAAGATCATGGAAGAGAACCTGAACTACAGAGCTGCAACGCTTTTGAAGCTGTTTCCCAAGACGCCTAAACGTGCATGGGGCTTTACACCCGAGGAAGCTGCGGCTTACGAAAAGCAGCCTAAACGCATCGCCAATCGCATTTACGGCAATCGTATGGGAAACCGTGATGAGGCTTCAGGGGATGGCTGGCGGTTCCGCGGCTCCGGATTTCTCCAGCTGACTGGTCATAGCAACTTCTACCATGCAGGCAAAGCCCTCGGTGTGGACTTCGTGATGGAGCCTGAACTCGTGCGCACTCCCAAGTACGCCGCTCAAACAGCAGGTTGGTTCTGGCAGACACACAAGATTAACCAGCATGCTGATGGCCGCGACTTCGTGACCATGACGAAACGCATCAACGGCGGCACAATCGGCCTTGACGATCGCATCAAACACATCAATCAGGCCCTAGCTGTTTTGGGTGGTTAACACTACAATCTAGGCATATAGGAGTGAGCTATGGCCGTTATTCGCTATGGGGGCTTTGCCGGTGAGAACCGAGCGATCAACCCCGTTATGTTGCCCGACACAGTAGGTGTCGTATCCCGCAACCAAAAGCCCGGGCGCGGCGACTTGCGTGCTTGGAAATCCCCAGCAACCGTAGCTACAGTTCCTTCTGGCCGTCAAACCATTTACCGCATGGGTCGGGATGTAGACTCCGACGCTCAGTACTGGCTAAGCTGGACTACCGCAGTCAATGTTGTTCGTGGCTTTGATGCTGCTGATACAACTGAACAGACATACTACACTGGCGACGGCGCTCCCAAGTTCACTAACAACGTGATCGGTTTGGCCACAGCACCATACCCTACAGCTAGCCGTCCTATGGGCATTCCAGCTCCAGCTGGCGCTCCTACAGTGGCGGGCACAAACTCTGGCGCAACATCGCCAGTCATTGAGTATTACTACTACGTCTACACTTACGTTAACAGCCTTGGCTGGGAATCTGCTCCGTCACCTGTGAGCGCCCTAGTTACCCGGGACAACCTAGGCTCTACGAGCATCTCTGGTTTTAGTGCCGCACCATCGGGCAACTACGACATTGCCGCTATCCGCATCTACCGCACACAGGGTAGCTCGACCGGTACAGACTTTTACTTTCTGCGCGAAATTACCATTGCTACGACAAGCACGACGGATGACAATCAAACCCTTGGTGAAAACCTAGCGACTAACTTGTGGTTCCCAGCCCCCGGTGTTCCTACTGGTGGCGCGACTAGTATTACTGAGCCAACTCTGTCAAACCTCACAGCAATGTGGAACGGAATGATGAGTGGTATTTCAGGTAACTCGGTACGCATCTGTGAGCCATACACACCTTATGCTTGGCCTGCGAACTACGAGATCATTCCACCAGACAGCAAACCTGTTGGCCTCGGTGTGTTTGGGCAAAGCCTATTGGTGCTGACAACTGGTCGACCTTTACTCGTGCAGGGCTCCACTCCTGATGGCATGGATCAACAACCCCTTGAAATGCAACAAGCCTGTGTATCAGCTCGTTCTGTTGTGAGTATGGGCTCTGGCGTGGCTTGGGCTTCTGAAGACGGTCTGTGCTGGTATGGCGCAGGCGGCGCTCGTGTTATTACTAATGGCATCATGCTTCGTGAAGACTGGCAAGCTCTGGTTCCAAGCAGCATCATCGGTAAGATGTATGAGGGTTTATACCTAGGAAGCTACGACGACGGCTCTGGTCGCAAAGGTTTTATTATTGATCCTAGCGGCGGCGGTATTTATTTCCTTGACACTGGCTACTCTGCCATGCACTTCGACAGTCTGAAAGATCAGCTGTATGTATTAACAGGTACAAACATCGGCAAGTGGGACACTGGCACATCGCTGACCTATCGCTCACGTAGCAAGCCATTCCGTCAGGGTTCACCGATTAACTTTGCTGCTGCCGTGGTGGTAGCCAATGCTTACCCCGTCACATTCCGCTTGTACGCAGATGGCGCTCTTAAGCACACGCAGACTGTTGCAGACCGCAATCCGTTTAGATTGCCTAGCGGCTACCGCGCATTCGAATTTCAGATTGAGCTAGAGGGTACAAACCCAGTGCAAGACGTGGCTATTGCTACATCTATTGAGGAACTCAAACAGCTATGAGAAACGACATCCCAAGCGACAGCGCCAGTAACTTTGGCGCTCGTGTCCGTGAAACCTTGATGACCTATTTGGGCAAGCAGGGCGACCCGCTTGACCGTGGTATCACGATTCGTGACTTGGTTGACTCTGGCTTTGCGTCTCTCAGCAACTTTAAGTTCGGTGGCGGCTCTGCCCCACTTATTGCTGGCCCATCGATCACTGATGCGTATGTTCCTGATTTAACACCGCCGCCTACACCTACCGGCTTTACTGCTACCGCTGCGATTTCAAACATCATCATTGAGTGCGATGACCCAGTCTACTCACAAGGCCACGGTCACAGGCTTTCTCGCATTTATGGCGCTACTCGTGCAGGCACTGCGCCTCAGCCTGTCTTTGCAGATGCTGTTGAGATTACCCAGTTTTCTGGCGCGGTTACGTCTTACTCTACAAACCCAGCTACCGAGTGGCACTTGTGGATTAAGTGGGAATCTATCGACGGCGTTTTGAGCGCATCCCCTGCTGGCGGAACTAATGGTTTTGTCGTTACAACCGGCCAAGATGTAGCGAAGCTATTAGAGGCTTTGACTGGTGAACTTACTGAAGCTCAGCTTTACAGCACCCTTGGCAATAGAATTAATTTGATCGATGCGGCTGCCACTACTACAAACAGTGTTGCATGGCGCGTCGCGCAGGAAGCTACGGCCCGAGCCGCGGCTATTTCCGCTGAGGCAACAACACGATCAAACGCAATCAGTAACGAAGCCAGTGCTAGAGCACAAGCTGTTCTTGATGAAGCCTCGGCTCGAGCCACTGCTGATAGCAGCCTGCAAACACAGATCAATACGCTAAGCGCTGCATCTTCTGGCGACTTTGGGGAATTGATTGCGGCGATTCAAGAGGAACAAACCGCTCGCACAAACGCGGATACCGCCGAGGCAACAGCCCGATCTACACTGGCTACACAGCTTCGCGGCGCGTATACTGGAACTGACTCTTCTCAGCTGTCCACTGGTATTATTTACAACGAGCGTCAGTCCCGCATTACTGCAGAAGGTGTGATTTCAACTTCTGTTTCTACGCTCAGTTCTACAGTTACCAACAACTACAACACCCTTAACGCAGCTATTACGTCAGAGCAGACTACTCGTGCAAACGCTGATAGCGCATTGACTTCTAACTTCAACAGTTTAAGCGCCACGGTTAGTACAAAGAACAGAACCTTTAGTCAGGGTACTGCCCCAACAGCCACTGCCATTGGCGACATTTGGTTTGACACGTCCGATAACAACAAAGCCCATCGTTGGACTGGCACTGTATGGGGAGCTACCGACGACTCACGAATCGCAACAAACGCTGCGGCTATTACCACTGAGCAGACCGCTCGTGCAAATGCTGACTCCGCGTTGTCGACTTCCATTACGCAATTAACTTCGACAGTCACAACCAACAAAAACTCAGCAGACGCAAGTATTACGACGCTTAACTCGGCCATTACGTCCGAGGCTAGTACTCGAGCTACAGCAGATACAACGCTGACAAACTCGATCAACTCCCTGACGTCAACTGTCACTGGCAACTACAACACACTGAATGCGGCGATTACCAGCGAAGCTAGTACCCGTGCTAGTGCAGACAGCGCTGCGGCCACAACGGTTTCTAATCTGACATCTACGGTCAATACCAAGAATAGAACTTACTACCAAGCCTCGGCTCCCTCCACCGGTCTGACCGTTGGTGATTTGTGGTTTGATAACGACGACAACAATAAAGCGTATCGTTGGGATGGCGCTTCGTGGGCTGCTGCTGATGATGCCCGGATTTCAGCAAACACTGCTGCAATTACTTCTGAGGCTAGTACACGAGCTACCGCGGACACAGCCTTGTCGAATACGATTACAACTTTGTCGTCTACCGTTACAGGCAACTACAACACCCTGAATTCGGCTATTACGACAGAGGCTTCGACTCGTGCGTCTGCTGACTCTACGCTTTCTAATTCAATCAACACGTTGCAAAGTACAGTCAACGGCAATACAGCTGCCATCTCTGCCGAGGCAACAACCCGCGCATCTGTTGATGGTAGTCTCTTAGCCCAGTACACAGTCAAGACTGACACGAATGGCTATGTCTCTGGATTTGGTTTAGCTTCCACAGTTAACAACGCTACGCCATCTTCTACGTTTGCCGTTCGCTCAGATGCGTTCTACATTGCAAGCCCTAGCGGCCCCGGCGTGACGCCTACTATGCCGTTCATTGTGCGGACAACGCCCACGACTATTGGAGGTGTAGAAGTTCCTGTCGGTGTTTACATTACGGATGGCTACATTCAGAACGGCACGATCACTAACGCTAAGATTGCCAACCTCGCGGTGGACAACGCCAAGATTGCTTTTTTGTCTGCTGACAAAATCAGAGCTGGCTCTATCAGCGTTGGTCAGTACATCCAGTCTTCTAACTACGTCTCTGGTTCTGCTGGCTGGAAGATCGATGGCAACGGTGTTGCTGAGTTTGGTGCTGCCTCCATTCGTGGCCAGTTGGTGGCGTCTCAGATCAACTCTGCGGGCTTGTCCATCTACGCGGCTGACGGCTCTGTGCTTTTGTCTGCTGGCTCTTCCGTAAGCGCAAGCTCTTTTGGCGGCAACGTGACTGGTTCTGTGGCTGGAACTGCCGCTTCGACTGTTGTCAATACGGCTAACAATGCAGCTTCTGCAGCGTCTACGGCTCAAGGTACAGCAAACTCCGCTGCATCTGCGGCTTCTACAGCTCAAGGCACGGCAAACTCTGCCGTATCTGCGGCCTCTACTGCACAGACCACAGCCAACAACGCAGCTTCTGCAGCTTCAACTGCTCAATCCACTGCTAACGCCGCTGCCTCTGCTGCCTCTGCGGCTCAATCCGCTGCTGACGCTAAACTTGCAAGGGCTGGTGCTCAGGTTCTGACTGGCCCCGTGACGCTAAACGCAGCATCCGCAATCACTGTGGGCAACCCTGCGCTAAACGGCCAACCCGGCTTTAATGGTTTCTACATCGGCAGCACGGGTATTGTTGGTACTCAAAACGGCCTAACAACTTTTGCTCTGGACAATGCAGGTAACGCCACGTTTAAGGGTAATCTGACTGGTGCGTCCGGTACGTTTGGCGGTAATCTGGCAGTAGGTAGTAGCCCTGCGGTGTCTGACACAACAATGTCTGGAACGGGCGCAATCATTAATAGCGGCGGCACGTTTGCTTTGGGTAACGCTACGAACAACATTTCGTTTAACGGCTCAAACATAACGCTGAACGGGGACGTTATTGCAACCGGTAACCTAAAGTCAAATTCTGTTTCAAATACACTAATCGATAGTTTTAATGGTATTAAGTATCTCTTAGTTAGCCATGGTAATACGTGGCAACCTGTTGCTAATGTTTCAGCTTTTATATCAAACACAGGTTCGACTTTGCTTATCACATGCACTGGAGATCAAATTGTTGGTATTTATAGTGATGAGAATAATACTTTTGTGTACCCCCCTGCTTTTAGGTTAGTTCGCAATGGTGTTGTTTTGTACAGTAAACCCGGCGGGGTACCCAATATGAGTGTTGCAGATAAAAACCCACCCCCCGGCAATTACAACTATGTGTTCGAAATGCAAAACCCCGGCTTTGATGGCAACTACCAAATAGCTTTTAGTGCAGGAATAAACTTTCCGCTACTTAATGTCACGGAACTAAAGCGATGAAATTTACGATTTACGATTCTACGACTGGGCAGATTAGCAGTGTCAGAGATTGCCCTGACATTACACAACAGGTTTTAAACCCGCTACATAGTTATATTGAAGGTGACTACAGCGGGGTGGACTACTATATTGACAACGGAGCGCCTGTTCCTTTTCCGCCTCATGATTACATTTATGCTAATTTTGACTATGCAACCAAGACGTGGGTCGAAGACACTAGACGCCTTACACACGACGTTCTGACAAAAAGAAAAAAGCTACTAGCCTCCTCAGACTGGACTCAACTGCCTGATGTACCACTAGCAACAAAAGCTGCATGGGCAACCTACCGTCAAGAGCTGCGTGACATCACGGCACAATCCGGTTATCCTACAGAAATCATCTGGCCAACTCCACCGCAATAAGACATAATACGCACATGGCAGAACTTGTCTTTGACCAGAAAGATCGTATTGGCGCTTGGGTTGCTGAGCGTGTCGGTCAGAACGCAGACTGGGGAAGTTTCTATGCGCTCGGTGTCATGCAGGGTGACGAGGTTCTAGCCGGAGTAGTCATAAACAACTACAATGGATCAAACGCTACATGTCATATAGCCATCGCACGGCAGACGAAGCAAATCATTCCCCTCTTCGAGCATGTGTGCAACTATGCATTTAACCACTGCCAGTTAAAAAGACTCACTGGTATGGTGCCCACAAATGAACCACATATCATAGAATTCGATAAGCATCTTGGGTTTGAAGAAGAGTTTGTAATGAAAGACGGCGCTCCCGGCGCTGATATGCAGATTTTGGTAATGCGGCCTGACAACTGTCGTTGGCTGCGCAAGGAGTAAATATGGGCGGAAAATCGCAACCAGCACCAGACTATTCGGCGATGGCGGCAGCCACGGAGCGTGGTATTGCTACTGCGGAGCGTCTGGGCACACGTCAAATGGACTTCGCACAGCGTCAATATGAGGAAATGAAACCTCTGGCTGAACGAGTTGCTGCCCAGCAAATGGCTGCTCAAGAACAGCAGATGAAGCAGGCGCAGGACTATTACGACTACCAACAGAAAACGTTTCGACCGTTGGAGCAAGGTCTTGTTGCACAAGTACAACAGTACAACACCGAAGGTAACAGAGCCCAGCTTGCCGCTCAGGCTTCTGCTGATGCAGCTAACGCATTCCAATCTGCTCAAGGTGTAAGCAATCGTGAGATGGCTCGCCGTGGTATTAACGCCTCGTCTGGTGCTGCTCTGATGATGAGAAACCAGAACGCTTTAGGTCTTGCAGGTATGACTGCAGGTGCAGCTACCAACGCTCGTCGCCAAGCTGAACAAACTGGTTTCGCTCGCAGCATGGACGTCACTGGCTTAGGTCGTGGTCTTGCAGGTGCTTCGCTCGGTGCATATCAAGGCGCAAACGCTTCTGGCGCTGCGGGTCTTGGCTCCGCAATGTCTGCTGGTAATCAGTATGGGCAAGCGTTTGGTCAAGGTGCCGGTTACATGATGGGCGGTGCTCAGATGGGAATTCAAGGGCAAGGTCAAATTCTCGGCTCTCAAACAAGTGCGTACAACACTGGCGTTAATGCTCAAGGTCAAATGCTTGGTACGTTGGCAGGTGCTGGCCTTACAGCCGCATTTAAATACTCTGACCGCCGTCTTAAAGAGAACATTGAAAATGTTGGCCGCGATGAGCGCACCATGTTGCCGCTTTATGAGTTTGCGTACATTGGTGGAACTGGCAAACGCTTCTTGGGCGTGATGGCTGATGATGTCGAAAAACGCTATCCAGAGATGGTCTTCACAATGCCTGACGGCTACAAAGCAGTTAACTACGCCGGTCTCGGCATTGAGATGTTGGAGGTTTAATCATGGGATTTGCATCGGGATTTCAGGCAGGCTCACAAGCCGTCGAGCGCGGCATTAAGTTGCGTGAAGAAGAACAGTTAAAGCAGCAACTAGCTGAAGCGTATAAAGCTCCCACGTCTGGCCTAAGCTATACATCCGACCAGATGGATGAGATGCGTCGCAGACAAGGTTTGGGAATTTATGACATTGAAGCTGTGCCCGGTGCTGAAGGACAAGCTCCTACACTTCGCTACACACCCAAACAAGGACTTGATCTACAAGGTGACGTACCTGCAGGGCCCACTGACTTTGCTCCCCAACAAGTTCAGATGTACGGTGGTCGTAGTGTCGCTGGGCAGTTTGATCCTGTCGTACTACAAGGTTTACAGGCTCGTCGAGCTGCTGAAGCTGTTGGTGCTAGCGGTGACTTCCGCGGTGCTGCGGCCCTGCAACAACAGGCTAGTGATTTAGAGTACCAAGCTAAGCGTCGCCCGCTTGAACTAGCGGGGCTAAGGCAACAGTCTGAGCTCAATGATGCAATTTTGGCGGAAAGACGTCGTGTAGCTAAAGAGCAAGAAAATATTACTGGCGCCCGTGGAGCCCTTGCCGCTAAACGTAAAGAAGGCCCGTTAACAGCAGCTATTATTGCTGACGTTTCTGGTGAGTTTGGTGTCGAGCCAACACAGTTTTTAAAAGCTGAGGACGCAGTAAACACGCAAGAAATTAAAGACCTTAAGCGTACTTTGAGTAGCGCTGCCCTTAAGGGTGAATCTGGCCTTAATCAGTTTTTGGCTGATAAGTTTGACCCAGACAAGACCGACAACATTACGCCGAAGATTACTAAAGCTAAAGATGGTAGTTTTGTTGTGATGTATGGTGACCGTGTGTTAGAAGAGTATGGTGCTCATAAAAATATGATGTCTCTGGTTGGAGGTGTTATTAACATCATCGACCAGAATCCTTTCGATACGTTAAAGACATTATCAGCGCTCGAAACCCAAGTCTCGCAGCGCAAAGCATCTGACGCTGCCGCTGCCGCGTCTAATTCTACGGTCGGCCTTAATACACTCCGTAGCAAGCTAGTCAACCAAGAGCTCAACGCGGCAATAGAACTTCAAGGGAATACCAAAGAAGCTAAGAAGCTGATGACAGACTTTGCCAACCTTACTGAAGCCGAGCAAAATGGCCCCAAAGGTAAGGCGCTAGAGAAGCAATACAACATGCTGGCTGCAAAACCCGGTGCTCAGCTTCGTGTTGCGCCAGAGCGCCCCGGCCAGACTATGACAGACTACCAGAGGGAACAGCTTCAGGCATATAACAAATGGTTGGCGGAGCCTCGTAACGAACGTAAAACTGGTGGCGAAAAAGACGCTAAGGCAGATGAGTTTGGTATTGGTGACATCATTCGCGCAAACCGCGCTGCCCCTACGTCGAAGGCCAGTGGTGTTAGCTTAGGTAGCGACGCTTACGCGACAGACCGCAACGCGCCTACTGCGCCTGCGAAGCAAGGTATCAAGACAAGCTTTGCTGCCCCTGCGCTTAGTACTGAGAACACAAGACTTTTAGGTCGTGCAGGTAACTCGGGTTACAGTGTTGAACTACCAGACGGGACAACTAAAGTGATGTCGATTAGCGAATTAAATGACATAGGTTATAGATTTATGGGGGGTAATACTGGGCTAGACAGACCTTGGTACGCTGATTTATTGCCACGTCGCTAATCTGGAGTAACTATGCCTATTTATAATCTTAACGACTTGCGGGCGGCAGTGCCGTCCTCTATGCGTGGTCTTTCTGATGATGAGTTGATCCGAGACTACGCAGGGCGTGTCGGTAAAAGTTTTGAAGAAACTGCGAGTTACTTAGGCTTTAAGCCTCGTGGCACGCTGGCGGAAATGGGTCGTCAGGCTGTGGGCGGTGCTGTTGTTGATCTTCCCAAGATGGTTGGTCAGGGCCTTGAGTACACTGGTATCGCCCCCGCGTATGGTCGTGAAATGGCACAAGCTGCAGAGGCTCGTGCTCCCGCGTACATCCCTGATAATCGTGGTCGTGGGCTTATGGGCGAAGCACTGACGATGGGTTCCCGTGCGCTTGCTCCTATGGCCCCTGCCCTTGCTGCAGGGTTTCTTCCCGGTGGACAAGTTGCCGCGCCGTTGGTTGCTGCTGGCCTGTTTGGTACGTCATCCGCACAGGAAACCTACGACAAAATTCTTGAACAAACAGGTGACCAAGAAGCTGCTACGGCAGCGGCTCGCCGTGTTGGCCTGATTCAAGGCCCGCTAGAAGGTGTTGCTACGGCTGTCGGCCTTCGCGCTGCTCGTCCGCTGGCTACTGCCCTTGGCGCTGCCCCTAAGACTACAGCTGGCGTTGCTGGTGCTCTGACTGATACTGCTGTTGCTAGACCGTTCCTCAAAGGTATGGCCGTAAACGCCGTAGTGCAGCCGGGCACAGAAGTCGCTCAAGACGTGGGTAGTTCCTTGGTGGAGCGTGCCTATGGTGCCGCTCCTGAAGACCTCGGTGAGATGGCTAAGCAGTCTGCACTAGGTGGCTTTGGCTTAACCATGTTGCTTGGCCCTCTGGCTTTAGGCGGTCACGTTCGCCGTGCAAAACAAGCAGAAGCCCTGAACCAGATGTTGTATGGGGAAAACACAACCCCCGAACAGCAGACCGCCGCTCGTCGCATGATTATCGATGAAGCCCAAAAGCAAGGCGTCTCTGCGTCAGATTCCGAGGTATGGTTCGAACGTCAATACCGTGAAGACGCTGCCGGTATGCAGCAGCTAAAGAAACAGGAAGACGAAATTATCGAGGGCGGCAAAGAGACCCCGCTCGCAGACATTTCCTACGCTCTGACTGACCCTGAAATAGCCCCAAAGATTTCAGACACTGACCGTGAACAACTCGTGCAATTGGTCGGCGCTATACAACAAGGCAATTTATCGCAGGAACAAAACGACGCGGCTATCGAGCAAGCCAACGCTATTTTTGGGCAGTACGCTGCTGTTAATTTTGGCCTGCAGGAACAAGACCTTCTGCAATCAAACACTGTGCAACGCCAGCCTGCATTGCTTGGCGGCTTGACGCAAGTCGAAACAAATGAACCTCAAGACCTGACAGCGTACAACGCGCCTCAAGGGCTCGGTCGCGAAATCCCCCGTATTACACCCGTCGAAGGTGCACCCGGTATCGGACAGATCGCGCCCGGCATTTTCCAAGCAGCACCTCAACTGCAGCAAGTTGAGACACGCCCCGCACAAGTTTCTCCTTTGGTTGCGCAAGCGGCCCCTTTGCCTGCCGCACCAGTTGTGGCAGGCGTTTCTTCTACTCCTCCTGTTACCAAAGATGGCGCTAAAACCTCTAAAACCGTCAAAACAAAAACGCAAGGACAAAAACCTGCCACAGCCGTTGCCCCAGTAGCCGCGGCTACAGTTGGCCCTAAGAACGTTTCCGAGGCCATCAAAGAAGACAACGAGATCGACACAGTCCTCAAAGCAATTGAAGCCGAAGATCAGAAGACTGATAACCTGTTTGCAGCAGTTAAGGGTGAAACTGGAAAAGCTCCGGGTAAACCTTCTATGCCTGCACAAGTGTACGCCGCGATCCGAAATGCTATCGTAAGTCCAAAATCTGGTGTCATGGTGCGCAAGGCTAAGTCTGTCGAAAAAGACGAAGCTGCCACGGCTAAATATGGTGACAAGGTAAAACAGATTGCTGAAGCCGCACGTAATTTTGCTGAAACGTATGAAACTTATTCAACACAGAATTTAGTACGTACCGGAAAAGATCAGCCTGACATTATTGGTAACGACGAAACCGCAGACCAAGTCATAGCCAACCGCGCAGTTGCCATGAAGGCAAATGCAAACGAGGTACGTGCGGCCTTGGCTAAGCTAGGCGAAGCTGTTGGCGGCAACGCCAAAGATGTCGAAGCGATTGTCCGGTTTGTAAAAGACCGCGCACAAAAAGAACGACGTGGAGATCAAACTTTTGAACGTGCTGATATACGTTTGTCCCGCGCATGGGCGGCAGCAAAGAGTGAGTCTTTTATAGGCGAACCTGATCTACTTGCTACAAACCCTAATGAAGTCCGGCAGTCACGGGAATCTACAGCAAGGGGTGCTGCTCCACAGCTTGTGGAAGCAGCTACTGAAGGATATGCAACATTTGGTAAAGGGCCAGTGGAGACGGGTATCAACGGTATCCTGAACTACATCCGTACTACTGGGACTCCATTTGAGAAGACATTGGGGCTGGCCATCAAACGCGCTGTTGCCGGTAAACGTGACATCAAAATTGTGTTCACTGATGACGGTAAAGGCCAGTATGACCCCAAAACCAACACCATCACAATTAATAGAACGAGCAGTAGGGAAGTAGCTTTGCACGAAGCCTTGCACGGAGCACTTCAGTGGTATGTCTACAGCAACCCAACATCGCAACTCGTGGCTGACCTCAAAGCCTCTCTCATGCGCGTGGTCAATTTCGACACGGCAAAGCTACCGCCTAAAGCCGCAGAAGTGCAGGGCGTGCTGAAAAAGGTATTGGCAAGTAAATCCAAGACCGCTGAGCTAGACGCTGTGCTTGAACTTGTGTCTTACGGGAACACCCTTAACGACTTCCGTCGCGCACTGCAAGGTATGGAGAGCAACGCACCTCGCACCTTTATTAAGTTTGCAAACGACACCATGGAGCTCGTATACGCTTTGGTTCGCCGTATGCTTGGCATTAAGCAATCCGTTGCTTCCGACGTCATGGAGAACACGTTTAAGCTGTTGGAAGCTGCACGTGCCGCAGAGCAAACAGCACCAAGTACAGGTAACGTATTGAAAGCGGCTGTTGAAACTACAAGGTCTTTATCTGACGCTAAAGTCGCCAACGCTCTAGGCGTTACAGAACAGGACTACAGCCGCTACAACAAGTCCAACGCTGTGCAATTGCAACTGATGCAACGTGGGTTTGAGGTTGTAGGTTGGAATCAAGCCAACATGGAAAAGCTCACTGGCAAAGCTGGTGACAAGATGCGGGAGTTTATCTCTAAGAACTTCCCCGGTACTGAGATCGTCTTGGGATGGATCAACTCACGTTACAACGTGAGCAACACTGTGTCCCAGATCATGGATCGGTATAAGCTCAACAAGGGCATTGGCTACCAGTACGCAGAGGATTTGGCCAATGTCATTGCACGTCGCCCTGCCGAAGAAGTTAATTCTTTGTTTGCCTACCTCGATGGTAACAAGCAAGCATTGGATAAGTTGCCAGATTCTCTTAAGCTCAAGGCCGTAGCCGACAAGCTCGATGCGTGGTTTAAGCTTTATGTAGCAGAGCTAACGCCTGTCGAGCAGAAGTACTTTAACAGCCGCAAGTTTTCTGAAACGTTGTTGTTCCCAGAACGCACCGAGCAAGTGGCTGGACAAACCTTTGGACTTGGTAAGATCAATGAGGTACTAGGGCTAAAACGTGAAAGCGAAACTGAGCTTGATTCTGACTGGTTCCAAAAAGACGACAACGGAGACCTCGTCATGGACGGCGACGCATACCGCGTTTTCGAGGCTAATAACCTAACGGCCAAAGGCGGCATGGTGCCTGCTGGATTTATCTCCGCCGCACGCTTTGCGGAACTTAACAATGCAAACCCAATGGGCTTTGTTGTCGATACATCACGTAAATGGTTGTTCGAAGGCATGAAGGATAAAAAGTATTCTTTTGTTACCAACACGACAGCCAAAGACAAAATTGCAAATCAGAAAGCTGACGACGTAGCCAACGCCTTACGCAACACGATTGCAGCTTTGGCTAACAACTACGCCAGCAAGAACTTCATCAAGTCTGTGTACGACATGGGTCGCGGTGACAGCGCTCACGCGCAGGTTGCTTTCGACAGCTTGGAGGAACTAAATAAAGCGTTCGGCACCAATGTACTGGAAACCCAAGTACTGCCGATCTCACGCGAGATTTCAAGGTCTCCACAGACCAAAGCTTTGTACCGCCAATCTGGCACATGGGTAAAGATTCCTGAAGGCTCACCTGTCTATGGCGAACTGTCTGGCAAATACATCCCCGGCCCAGTATGGAACGCCATGGGCGACATGTCTGACAGGCAGCCTGTAGTGAACTGGCGTGCCGCCAACAATACCATGCGTTGGTTTAAGAAGTCCAAGACTGTCTGGAACTTTGGTACGCACGTCACTAACACTGCATCCAACGTCACAATGGCCATGATGCACGACATCTCGTTCTCTACGATGATGGAAGCGTCTCAGATTTTGGCTAAGTACGAAGCTAACCCTAAGTCGTTGAACAAAAACGATCTTGCGTTAATGATGGCTTTCCGGGACTCCGGTGCCATGTTGGCTGACTACTCCAGCGCTGAAGTTAAGGAAGCTCTGTACCAAGCTCACGCCGCCAACCTCCGTGGTGGTGAAGACGTTTCTTTAATGCGCCGAGTTGGTGGCTGGCTTAACGTTGAGAAGTCCAAAGCTGAGTGGATTGCAAAGCAAGTCGCAAAGGGCGGCAAATTTGTTGATAAGCTCGACGATGTCACTTCACAGATGTACGCCGCAGAGGACAACATCTTCCGTCTGGCTGCGTTCTTAAAGACCGCTGGCGCTCTGCAAAACCGTGCAGGGCTAAAAACACCTACCCCTGAAATGATGCAGGAAGCAGGTCTATTTGCTCGCAAAGCCTTCGGTGACTACGACATCGACTCTAAGGCTGTCAAAATAAGTCGTCAGACTGTTCTGCCTTTCGTATCATGGGTGTACGCCATGGCCCCAGTTATTGGCCGTATTGCGGTCTACGAGCCTTGGAAACTTGCAAATGTACTGACGGCTTATATGATTCTTGAAGCCGCAATGAGTGCCGCCGCAGGAGATGACGATGAAGAAAAGCGTCTTGATGGGCCAGAGTCATTGCGCGAGCGTATGTTTGGTTCTATTGGCCCATACACACATGTCCGCATCCCATTCATGGGCGACGATCAGAATCCTGTGTACTATAAACTGGGTGACTACTTCCCCACATCTACGTTTACTCGAGGCTTGCCAAATGGCTTGGCGGGGCAATCATGGGTACCTGCATCAGTATCCCCTAGTGGCCCGTTTGTAAGCGCTATCCTTGGCCTTGTTGGTGGTGTCGACCCATATACGGGTAAATCCTTACATCAGCCAACTGATACCGAATGGCAAAAGTTGTGGACTGCTGCGAAGTTCACATACGACACTGCGACGATCCCGTTGTTCAGCTCTAAGAATATCGAGAAGGTCAACGATTTAGTAGACGAAAAAACTGGTATCACTGGTGCGGAGCCATCGTCATTGTTTATTGCCCGTGCGTTCGGTCTTAAGTTCTATGACTACAACGAAGGCGAGCAAGCCGCACAAAACGAAAACATTCAAAAGCGCATTACGAACGATTTCAAGACAGCTATGAACAAAGCAAAGCGTGAGGAGTACCGAAAGGGCTACCCAGATTATGATGCGTTAGACAAAACCTTAGACGACTTGCAGACCCGCATGCAAGAAAGATTAGACAAAGCACGAGGAGAAGAGTAATGGCTAAGACACCAGCATGGCAACGTAAAGAGGGCAAGTCCGAAAAGGGCGGGCTCAATGCTAAGGGGCGTGCATCATACAACAAAGCAAATCCCGGCAAGCCGGGACTCAAGGCTCCTCAACCAGAGGGTGGCCCACGACGTGACTCATTCTGTGCCAGAATGGAAGGCATGAAGGAGAAACTGACCAGTGCAAAAACTGCTAAAGACCCCAACAGCCGCATCAACAAGTCGTTGCGTGCGTGGAAATGTTAACCCTAACTGGAGATGACTATGTACGGTAAGAAGATGAACCCATTTGGCAAAGGCGAGTCCAAAGCCATGGAAGCTAAAGAGAAGAAGATGGCTCCTTCCAAAAAGGCTTATGCCGCTATGGAGAAGAAGCACGAAGGTAAGAAATCAACCTCTAAGATGAAGTGAGTACATCATGAAAAAGACAATCATGTTCAAACCTTGCAAGGGCTGCCCCACTCCCGCTAAGTGCGCAAAAGCTGGCGGCTGTGCAATGAAGGCTAAGAAGTGAAACCCGGTCTCTATGCCAACATCAACGCCAAGCAAAAGCGTATAGCCGAAGGCTCTGGCGAAAAGATGCGTAAGGTAGGGAGCAAAGGCGCTCCCACTAAAGCTGACTTCATCAAGTCTGCAAAGACTGCTAAGAAGAAGTAATTACTTCATCCCTGCTGAACGTGTTCGTGCAAACGAACGATTCGCAGACTTAGGAACTGCGCGGAGGTTACCTCCGCCGTTTCCACCGCCCTTTGCAATGGGTTTCTTATGATCGACGTCGAGGCCATCGCCCTTGCGGACGACGCCTTTCTTTTCCATATGCCGACGTGCCGCGTTGCGGTCAGCTCGGTTAGCGATCTGTTCAGGTTTGCCTTGGTAGTTGGCGTACTCTTTCTTGTAGTCACGTGGCATGATGTTGTCCTCACAAAAGATGGCTTATTGTCCCACAGCCGCGCCATTTAGAACAGCCAGTAGCACAGGGCTTTGTTCCCTAGAGGCTGTGCCGGTCAGCGTCGACACGAAACGAGGATGGTTCAGATTCACCATTAAGCAGTGAGTCTGGCCGGGGCTTCTGTCCTTGCATCCTTTGAACACAGTCACACGCTCGCGCTTGGAGATCAAAGCCCCGTTGGCCTGCAACTCACGCTCAATACGATCAAGGCTGTCACTGGTTCTGTTGAGCCATGACCTGAACAATGCCAAGTTAAGCGCCGCCACGCTACCGGGCATGACCGGGGTCTTTGCATCATAGACAACCTTGATACGTGCAACGGCTTTATCTGGAGCGGGTTGAGTCACCTGTTCTTTGCCAGAGCCGTACACCTCTGTGCAATGCACCAAGCGGTCATTGTGTTCCATCAGGAATTGGCCAATGGTGTCGAACACGTCAGACTTACTGTCGATGGCCGCCTGACGAGTCTGCTTAACGCGCTCAATCATGTACTCAATGGTTGCCTTGATATCGAACGGGAACAAGCCCAGAGCCTGACCAATGCGTCCCATGCCCCATGATGCAATGAGTAGCGTTCTATAGAAGCGTTCCTGTGGCTCGAACAGAAAACCGAACTCTTTATTGAACGACGCCTCAGCCCACTTCCACACAGGTTCTGGGCCACCCTTGTCGAGCACCACTTGCACAAGCTCAGGGAATGCCCATCCGTTATTCTTCTCAAGCAGGGCAAAGAAGTCAGAGCCATTGCTAAGCCCGTCTTCACGTGTTGCGACAAACAAACGATCGTGTTGATGGAACTCTAAGCAACGCGCCTTCAACGGGTCATTGCCTGAACGCGCGTTTTCGAATTTGTTGTACAGCGAATAGTTAGATGACATGTGAGTTGGCCCGCACCATGTAGCAGGCTTACGCAACTCACGATCTTTTGTCATGGTAATTTTTTCACGGCCCGAGCTCAGCGTGTAAGCCATGTCTGCCATAGCCTCGTCGTCTGCTACCGTGACTTCATCGAGACAGCAAGGCAAGCTATTCAGCGTGCCACGTATCCCGTAGAAAGCATTTGCTGAGTCTTGTTTGTTCAGGAACAGTTCCTTCGGCTTACCAATCAAACTATTAACAGCAATGATTGACAGAGACTTACCAGTTGTTGTTTGGTCAGAGTAAACTGATACGATGGCTGTAGCGTTACCCGCCACTTGACCAAGGATGCCAACGGTTCCAGTCAGCAGTGACGCACGAATGTTATCAGTGCCGGGCAAGTTCAGCATCTCCATCGCGCGAATAAACTCAGAGCGTTCACCATGCGGGCCAATGAGCTTAGCGTAGGTAGCGGCAGGGCCACGCAGACGTGTGTCTGTTGCACCAATGCTTGAGCCAAGTATTGTTTGGCCGCACATAAACGATCCATCCTCTTGCCAACCGAAGTTGATGAAGTCCAAACCTGTGGGCGCTTGTTGTTGCACCATAGATAAATAGTCCATTAAATAGCTCCGTACTTTTTCCTGTTGTCCTGCGTTCTTGATGTAGATTTGTTGGTTCAATAAAAATCCTGAGAAGTCCTTGCCGATTGATGCAAGCACAACAATCTCGTGTTCGGTTTCCTTCCATCCAGTCATCGGGTATTTTGTCAACAACCTGAACGCAGACTTACGACTCGCAGGGTCATGGTACACACCAGTGATGTGCATCTCGTAAGGGCTGACGTGGTCGAACTCAATGACCTCTTGCGCGACTTCATTGCCATTTGCATCGGTCGTCGTGATTTCAGTCTTGACCTCGCGCATGATGTTGTTGTTCTGAATCGCATAGCCCTTGGGTAGTGTGAACGTGAATTCTTCACCTGCCTCAGTGACGACCTCAATCTCAGTTACAACGGACAACTGCGCAGGGCTTGTAATGTTTCCACGGCTCGGGCATCCCTCGCAACCCTTCGCACAGAACTGCTCAAACTTCGCACATGTCGTAGGGCCAGTGCCCTTCCAACCATCAAGCTTGGCCATGCTTGCATCGAGATCAAAGTCAGGGTGCTTCCCTGCAATCTTGATGACAGCTTCTTTGACATCTACGCAGTGTTTGGCCAGACCAAGCGAAGCACGCCATAAAGGCTCATCGACATTCCGACCAACAGCATCCAGTACGCCCCCAGATTCGACAAGCGCCTTGACCTGATTGCATCGGCTTGCGACTGCATCGAGGTTGACATCATTTGAGTTAAGCACTGCATCGAGTATTGATGACTTCCCACCCTTGCGTGACGCAGTTGCTTTCT
>OCVQ010000897.1_pt1 | contig 24883 bp, 51 predicted proteins | sample 1539061 | NCBI WGS metagenome assembly OCVQ01 (sample SAMEA3355526, study PRJEB22509) | marine metagenome | biome: marine; feature: river plume; material: water | place: USA | collected 2010-08-08 | depth 0.5 m | reverse complement strand
CGTATATAAATAAAAATCCCTCCATATAGGAGGGTTAATGATATTAAACAAATAACTGATAGGTGATATAAACACCATCATTCTCATAATATATTTTTCTTCTTTTCAACCAATCATCAATATTTTTAAGACTTTTAAATTGGTACCCCCATATATAATCCACATCATTCAAATTTTGTGTGTATTCTATTAATTTTTTACCAATACCCATATTTTTAAATTTCTTGTTTACACCAATAGCAATACCCTCAATACCATTTAATGTTTTAAGTTCTTTATAAATTTTTGGATCACCACCTTTAGGTATTTTAGCAAAACATAAAAAATAAAATCCAGCAATTTCATCACCAACAGTTGACACAACAGAAATTGACGAATCATAATGTTTAATTTCATTCCAAATTCGATTATTTGATAATCCTGTTTTATCGAATATGGTAGAAAGATTTGGTAATATTTTTTCAATATCACTTTGTTCCATTTTACGAATTTTTACATCGGGAGTTATTTTCTGTTCACCCGACATAATCTCATAGAAGAAATGGTTTCTTACTTTCCATATTGACCCCAACTCCTCTTCGTTATATGTCTTTGGTCCCAACCAAGGGTCGTTCACCGTAAACACATCTTCATTATAACCATGTATCACAATCCAATGTGGAATCTCTTGTGTAATGGTTCTAACAATGGCCACATTACCCTTATCAATAACATTTCTAATGGATTGGTACGGTTCAAGTTCATCGATATGCTCTTTGTAAATTATGCCCAACTCATCCAAACCAATCTTCATTCTTTCGGGAGGTGTTCCAACAACCCAATCGGTTCCACATATTTTACATATCTCGTCAATGGATGGTACATTACCCTTAATAAAATCCCCAACCATTTTAATACAAGTAGGTCCACAGGAATTACCGGTGGGCTGATAAATGTGTTCCACCTCATTAAGACCCATTACTTGTCTTATTCTGTTTATGTTTTCTTGTAAATTCATATAGTATAAATATTCCAAAAAATTTCTGGAAAATTTTTATTTCACTTTTAGGGATGTTGTTCCCTTTTTCACTTTTTTTCCGGAAAAATTTCTGTTACAGCATTGACCCCCCTATTGAGATGTCAAAATACCCCCTATATAAGGAGGGATACCCCCACGGGGGACCCCCCATAGGTGGGTAGGGGTAGTGGTATGGGGTAGGTGCGAAACAATATGAAATCTGTGGACAGGTGTGGGACCATGCGAAACAGATTTTGTTTTCCACATTTGTCCCCAAAAAAATGTGGATAAATAAATAGAAAATAATTTAAAAATATATGATAAAAGTTATTGTATATTCAAAAGTAATTACGATATTTGTAATGTCAATAATGACAAAACAAAAAACGACAAAAAAATGAAAAAACAAACATTCACGATTAACCAAATAGAGTTAATCATTCTTTTGAAAGGTGTTAAAAGACCTACATTCACAAACATTGTAAGTGAAACAATCCCTTCAATGAAAAAGACCGACAATCCTTACATTGACAAGGTTACCAAAGTATCTAAAGGAAACTACTTCATTGGTGGTAGTTATGAGGATATGGTAAACACACGAATCTTCCAAGAGGGATTGGATATCAACTTTGAATCTATGGAGTGTAGTGTTGGTCATAAGGTTGAGGATAGTATTTGTTTACAATTCAACGATAACTTACAAAGGTGGTATCTTCAGTACTTCATATTCCCTACTTCAAATATCAAGAGTGAGTATAAGTTCTTGGGAAACTCTATTGAGAAAGTTATGTTAGAGGACTTCTTAAGTAAAAAGTCCACTACTTCAAGACAACCACAAGAGAACAAACATAAAGTTCAGTCATTCAAGATTGAGAGTATTAAGGAAATCAGTTTGAACGGAAACCATTATGTAATTGAATAGGTTTAGTTCCCCCACTAAACGAAAGACCATTCCGAAAGGAGTGGTTTTTTTTTGTCCACGAATTTGACAAGATTGTCAAAACAAAACATTGTGTTTCGCATCGTCATACAAGAAATGTTGGGGACGAGGTTCAGGAATATATTGTTTCGCATTGTCATACAAGGGGTGGGTTTGGTAATACATGCGAAACAATATGAAACCTGTCTTCAGGACGTCCTATTTCTTTTATGAAAATTTTAACAAAATAAAATAGATTAATTTGGTTTGTGTTATAATTGTTCGTATATTTGTATTGTGTTAATGATGACACAATTAAAAAAACAAAAAATGGACAAAGAAAAAGTATTAGGAGTAGTCAACGAAGTAATCGTGGATAAACTCACACAACTGATTGAGGAAATGTCAACCAACGAATTTGTTGATATGATTAAAGACAAATTGGTTGAGAACGGAATTGAATTTGATGAGGACAATGAAGAGGTTATTTTTGAGATTGTAGGAACACGAGTATTACCCCTACTACTTAAAGTATGTGAGTGGGGTATAGGTAAAGAGATTCCTACTGAATAGACATTTGGTTTAAGGTGAATTGTGTTTGGAATCCCTCGGACTTTTAGTTCGGGGGATTTTTATTTGAAGGAACCCGTGGGACGAACTGATCCAGTAATTGTTGTTTCGCATCGGCTCGGTAATACAGATGTGGTGCGAAACAATAAAATTTTTCCGTCTTCCTCAAGAAAATTCTTTCACAAAAGATTAACAAAAAAATATAGATTAATTTGGTTTGTGTTATAATAGTTCGTATATTTGGTAAACGAAAAAACAAAACGATTATGAAAAAAGTATTCAACGTTGGAATGACATTATTTTTTAGTTGTGTAATACTATTATTTGTTGGAATGTGTATGGACGATGGGAGTATTACATTGGATAAAAGTTTTAATTGGATTGGTAGTCTTTGGACTATCGTGTTTTTATTTAGTGTGGTGTTGGTGTTAGTCGGTGCGGTACCCCAAGATGATAAAAATAATTATTAACAATAAATCTAAACGAAAATGGAAAAGACACAATCAGTAGAACAATCTTTAATTCAATTAGGATGTAGAGATTTTCACATGGGAGAATTTAAAAGTCAAATTCACCACCCGAAGACAATGTGGATGTACACTTGTTGGGGAGTAACACACATTGTTAATGTAGGAAAAACTCCCGATGGTTATTGTCGTGGAGTATTACTAAAGGTCAATGGTTACAAGTGGAAACAATGGGTTTATGTTACATTAAACTTTTTGGACTACTACGATGTTCATTTGTTAAATGATATGATGGAAGTTCATACAAAGATTGAAGATGTTTTTTGTGGGGAGTTAGTTAAAAGAATAGATGGTCTTATTGAGACCGATGAAGAATAGTTTTTTGTTTTCCAATTTGTGGTTCATTTTTTGTCAATCCCTCGGACTTTTAGTTCGGGGGATTTTTGTTGTCATACGTATCTGAAGTAGAAGGAACTGTGGACCGGGTGAAAAGTTGTTTCGCATCGTTCACGTATTACTGGTGTTCACGTTCCGTGAACAAGTAGAATTAGTGAACACTGGTATTACATGCGAGACAATATCAGATTCCTACAACAGGTGTTGACGGTGAAATATCGTTAACAAAACTTTAACAATAAATAATATAAATTAATTTGGAATATACAAATATGTGATGTATCTTCGTGTTCTAAATGTAAATGATATGAAAGAAAACCTAAAGAAACTTATTGAAAAAGTTAAAGACCAATTAGAGAAATTTGAAATTGATTGGGAAGAAGGAAGTAAAACGGATTGGAATGAAAACTCTTTAATCTTTGATGGTGGTGATTCTAAAATTTTACTTTACGTTAAAGAAGATGAAAAGGGTAAATTAGATTTGTGTTATTACGATTTATTTGAGAAGGGGGAATATTCACCAATCTTTGATAGTGTGAATAAGGAGACCACAACAAGTCATCGTGGGTGTGAGAAGTCAGTAAAGAAAATGTTAAAAGATTTAAACCTAATTTAATATGAAAAAAACATACTACCTATTAACTGAAAAGAATTTTCTTAATGACAACATTTTAGATGTTGGTACATTCATTGAGAAGATTATTCTTTCCACAGATTCGGAAGACTTTAAAGAGTTCTCTAAAGAAAGTTTTAAGGGAACATTAAAAGAGATATTTGATAACTACGAAAATCATTTTTGGTTTAACTTTAATGATATGTTAAAAGAACAAAGAAAAAAATCATTAGAAGAAGAGTGTCAAATTTATAAACACTTATTGTTAGGTGAAGAACAATACGAAATGTTAATGAAACAAATGAAAGACATTCCAACAAGAGAAGTATTAGTAAACGAATTAGTATAATGGAAAATATAGAAAAACCAAATCCATCATTGTTTTTAAATGTTATGAGAGTGTATCTTGATAAGATGATTGTTAAAAAAATCATTCCTATTGAATATAAGAACGCTAAAAATGAAGTGTATTACGATATGTTGGATTTAATATCGGTAGACCAACAAGATATCTTTAAAAAAGCATTGGAGGATTTTGAAAGTATTACAGATGTAGAGGGTTGGTATAATGATACTGAATAAAATAAATGATATGAAAAAGAAAATTTCAAAAAAGAAAAGAAACGAATTCTTTGACTATGTAAAATATTTTAATAGTAATTTTACTGATAAAGAAATAAATGATGGTATTGAAATCTATCTTGAAATCGTTCCGTCAAAATGGTGGGAAGGTGTGGGTACTGGTGATAGAGAAGATGTGTTTGTGATAATGACAATGAACAGACGAAAGAAAAAAATAACTTGGAGTTGGGAACGTCTTGTGGAGATAAATAAAAATTCGAGATAATATGAAAAATATTGAAGTTGAGAAAACTAATTTCGTGGTATATCGTATTAGTATTAATGGTGAAGAAACTTACGATGTATTAACACAAGACCCTTATGATATAGGTTCCGCTATCGCCGTTAACCACGTTAACGATGGTATATTAAAACCTTTACCTATGAACAAGTGGGATAAGATTGAGAAACTATTATACGATAACTATTAAACTAAATAATATGAAAATATTTAAACACTTAAACGGAAAGATTGGTAAAGATGATTATGGTTTAGTTTTCAGAACTGGTGATAAATTATTTAGAGAGTTCTGTAAACAACATAATTTCTTGGAATATCTTGAACAAGAAGTTCGTAAGGAATTAAGTAGTCAGTTCTTTCTATCTTTCGGATGTGAAGATAAAATTAAAAACTTTTCCTTTGTTGATGGTGAAATGTTAGTTAAGTTTGAATACTTTTATGGTCATCCAAGACAAGAGGGAGGTTCAAGAAATCATTCTCGTGTTTACGATAGTAAGTTCGTTCACAAATTAATTAAAGAATACACCAAAAAAACTAAATAATATGAAAGTAAGTGATTGTTGTGAGGCACCACTTTGGGGAACTGAAGACCCAATATGTTCTGAATGTAAAGAACATTGTGATTATGAAATAATTGAAGATGAACCCTCGAATTAATCGAGGGTTTTTTTATGTCCACGTCTGTCCACGGTGCTGATCATGTAATTATTGTTTCGCATCGGTTCGGTAATATGGGTATGGTGCGATACAACTTTTGCCACAAGCAGATTCTGTCCACAGAAATTAATTAAAAAAAAATATTAATTAATTTGTTTTGTAATTGTATATGGTGTATATTTGTGTACAACAAAAAAATAAACAAAATGAAACGAACATTAAATTCAAACCTATTCCGAATTGTAAGTGTGGCAATGTATGGTACGCAATTAGACCCCGACTCAATGTTTGATTCTTATATGATTGAATCCGATAAAGATGATGGTTACATCCATTTTGGCATTGATTACTTTTGGGATAATTTTCAATCTCAAAAATATAAAGACCACATTAAAGAATTGGCACATTCCTTTATCAATGGGAAACATAAAGTTGGGGACATTGAAATTGAAATTGAAGCTGGTGAAATATATTCTCCTAAAGAGTATAATTTTAGAAACGACGAAATTGATTTAACAATCACATTTGATACTGAAGCAATTTTGAACGAGGTTAATAAGGACACTCAAACATTTAATCAATTCCTTAAAGATAGATATTCAAGTTACGACGGATTTCATTCCTTTACATCAAACAACTACGTAGGTTGGTTGGAGGATTTTGAAAATGAGGAAGACACCGCTTTTGGGGCGGTACTGACTTATATCTTTAAAGATATGATTACAGAAAATTACGATGCGTTTATTCAATATGTTTGTTATGATAATTACATAGATTACCGAGACTTTGTGGACTTTGAAGACCACGATAATGAGGTTAAGGTATTACAACAATATGTATTAGACAACTATAAGACTATTGATATTGATAGTATAGACTACGAATCCTTTGAGTTCAAATCATTAGAGGAGGAGGACATCAAAAAGATTTTAAAAGAAGAGGTATTAAAAATAGATAATAAGAGTTACTCGTTATTTTAGGTTTGGTTTTTGGTGAAGGAACCCTCGTAGTAATACGGGGGTTTTTTTTGCTGTGCAGTGTATCTGCACTGGTCGTGGGGGATTATTGTTTCGCACAGGTTGTGTATCATGCGAGACAACATTTCCTGGAGAAAAACCAGAGACGAACCGGACAAACACCAGATAAAATAATGTGGATAACTTGTGAAAAAAATAAATAAAAAAAAAGATTAAAAAGTTTTGTGTATCAAAAAAAATCGTATCTTTGATATATCAAATTAACCAAAGTTGGGGACGGAACAAAATCCGAACAAAAAGTTACTATGAATAAAATTCAAGTAGGTAAAAGAGTTGGAGAAATTTTTGAAACAAAAGATTACTCAATTTTCAAATTTCGTGATGACAATAGAATTGTCAACACAAACCACGTTAAGAAACTTTCACAAAGAATGAAAGAGAGTGGTTGGTTATCAAGTTCGGTTGTAACAATCAACGGAAGTGGAGATGTTATTGACGGACAACACCGAGTAAAAGCGGCGATGTCAGTTAATTGTCCTGTTCGTTATAAAGTTACAAAGGGTGCGGGTATTGATGAAATGACCGCGATGAATACCTTACAACGTAATTGGAGTCCATTTGACCACCTACATAAGTTTGTAGTTCGTGGTAACGTACACTATGTTACATTTGATAAATTCACAAAAGAATTTCCAATGTTTAAGTACACTGAAATCGCGATGTTCTTACAAAATAGTCAAACAACTATTAAACGTGATAGTTTTGAAAGTGGAAACTACGTTGTTAAGAATGAGAAAGTAGGTCGTGAGTGGGCGAATAAGATATTACAACTTAAACCATTCTTTGAGAAGTATTACAACAAATCTATTTTTGTTCGTGGTATGGTTAAGGTTTTATCTCACAAAAAAGATGTGTTTGACTTTGAGGAGTTTATCCATAAAGTAAAATTAAGACCGAATATGTTAGTTCCGTGTGGTACAACTGACCAATACGTTGAGATGATTGAAAATATCTACAACTACAAAAGAAGTGGAAAAGTCAATTTGAGATATTAAAGAAGGTTAGTTGGATAAATTAGGGTGTGTCGTAAATGACCACCCTTTTTTTATGTCCAATATATTCTGAAGTAGATATAATCCCGTCCCATCCGGGATGTTGTTTCGCACGTAATACTCTTAACAAAAAATTAACAACCATTATTTTGCAGGTATTACGAGTTTCTTATCTTCATGTTCTAATTACTAACAATCTAAATTTAAACACATGGTCACACAAGTATTGGCTTTAGACTTCCCTACATATTTGGTAGAGGGAGTTCAGGCTTTAACAATCACAAGTAAAAAGGTAGATGAATTTACCGACACTATGATTGAGGACATTCAAGACATTATTAAAGTTGAAATGGAAGGCACCCTACTTGGGTTCAAGCATGGGATTTTGCCTCCACGATTTAAAGAGATTAAAGATGAGTTAAAAGGTATACTTCAAGATTACATTCTTGACAATGCCATCTATGTTGGACAAGACCCAACATTAGGCGAATGATTTGATGCCAGTTTTTTAGATTTCCCTCATCAGTAATGGTGGGGGTTTTTTTTGCCTCAGCGCAATGGGACATCATGCGCTGGTTGATTATTGTTTCGCATCATAATGAGCATCGTTAATAATCAATCGATTAGGTTCTGTGCGAAACAAGTATAGAGTCTGCAAATCTGCTTGTGGCAGGTGAAAAATAATTATTAATAAATTAGGCAGGGAAATATAAAAGCATTACCTTCGTATAAGAAATCAAATAATATCAATTATGAAAGAGATGTACAATAGTTTGAAAGAAGCATTTATTGAAGACCCAAAGGAATTCCTATTAAGTCTTGGTATGTTAAGTTTTATTATATTATTTACTTGGTTTATGTTTTGGTTTTTTATTCCCAACTTCGCTTGGGATATGTAATAGATTTTTGTTTTGTTCGTTTTCCATTTTTGCCCTCACCGATGTCGTTTTCGGTGGGGGTTTTTTTGTGCCTTTGCTGTGAAGAAATCTGTGATGATCTCCGACGCTGTTCTATATTGTTTCGCATAACAAATTATTTAAAAAAAAATATTAATTAATTTGGAATATACAAATAATAGTTTGTATATTTGAATTGTCAATAACGACAAAACAACTAACTCGGGGACGGGATAAAATCCGAACACAATCTATTATGTCAAATACATTTGTTAATTCAGTAGTAAGAGGTGCTGGTTTTACCATCGGTAGAAATTTGGTAGGTGATTTTGGTAAAAGACAAAGACCGACACAAAACAGATATTATGAAAGAGCGGAAGATGAAGTACAAAAAGCCTTAAATTTTCCTATTCAAGGAAGAAGTGAAACCATTCTTGGTAAATGTTTTAATTTATATCAAGAATTAGAAAATGATTTAACCTCATCATTTATTTGTCAGGACACAACATTTAATAAATCGAGAATTGAGTACTATAAAGAAACGATTGAAAAGTTTGAAGATTGTATTGAGTATTTAACAATAAAAAATTCCGAAGATGAAACAATTCAAAAAATAGACACTATTATGGAAAAGAGTACCGATATTTTTACAACATATATCAATAAAACGGTTCCAACATTACTTAAACAAAGTATTGGTTATACAAAAGAAGTGTGGGTTAGATTAAGACCTATTTATTTACAAACAAATCCTAATAGTGAATTAATTTCTAAAATTGATGACTATGCAAAACAACCTGAAATTATTAATAAAGTAAATTCTACATCAATATGGCCAATATTGATTGGTTTAGTGATTGGTATTTATGGGATGTTGTGGTTAATTAAAATGATAAATGGATAATAATTTTTGTGGTTCATAATAGAAAGACCTCATCAGAAATGGTGAGGTTTTTTTATGTCCACGTATTCCGTACGTCGGCTGATCATGTTAATTATTGTTTCGCATAGGAGACAGAAGGTGCGAAACAACATGTGCCAACGTGAAGTGCAGGTGATAAAAAATAATTTAAAAAAAATATAAATTAATTTGGAATGTATTATAATAGTTTGTATATTCGTATACACTAAACAAATAAACGAAATGAAAATTACCAAAAAAAGTAGTCTAACGGGTGTAGAACACACATTGGACATTGACATCACAGAAGAACAATTTCAAAGAGTTGAAATGAGATTTTTCACAAAGGAATTAATTCAAAACATTATTCCGAATGTAAGTCTTGGGGAACGAGAGTTTCTTATGACGGGAATTACACAAGAAGAATGGGATGAAACATTTAGTACACTTGAAAACTAAACCTTATGAAAAAATTTGAAGATGGTTCCGTTATGTACGAACCCTACGAGAGATTAACTTATCTTGAAAGAATTCAAGACCTATTTAAATTACTATCAATTTTACCATCATTAATATTCAAACGAAATGACAACAATTAAAGAAACCAAAATTATGAAGTATTCCAAATCAATTAAAGGATACTTTAGATTAAGCGACGGCACCAAAACCAAATTTGAAATCGACAAGATTGGCGAATGGGAACAATGGGGAAATAATCGAGATAACCTATGTATTACTGTACCGAAGATTATGCGAATGGTAGAAGAATTAGTTTACAATGATAGATGAAACGAACATCGGTATTGTTAGAAGTAGTTGTAGCAACTATTATAATATTTAAGTTCATGAAGTTTATGTATTACCTAATAGTAAAAACTCCTCATCAGAAATGGTGAGGTTTTTTTATGTCCACAGATTTTACATCCGAATCCACCTGTCGGTATTTGTTTCGCATAGGGGTCGTGCGAAACAATATCCGCAGCTCAGGGCCGTTGGATCAACAGGTGAAAAATTAATTAATCTTTTTTATAAATTAATTTGTTTCGTATTACATATTAGTTTATCTTTGTAGGGTAATCAATTAGAAACATTTAAATCATTTAAAGATGGAAGAAAGAATCAAGAATTTATTAGACCAAACCAATTTGAATTGGAATGTTCGCACCGAATCTATTCAAACAGAATCAGGTATTACAATCGAAGACAAGATAGCCTTGGTTCGTGAAGATACGAATGGTATCGTAGGTGTTCACTCCGACGGATATCGTCCTTTCCAAAACCAAGAGTTATTTGAGTTGTTGGATAAAGTTTCAAACATGACAGGTTTAGAATTAACCAAAGGTGGTTGCTTTAAGGAAGGTCGTCGTGTGTATGTTCAAATGAAGTCTGCCGATTTAAGATTAGGTAATGATTTAATTAAAGGTTACTTAACAGGTATCAATTCATTTGATGGTTCAACATCATTAGCATTTGGTCCTAGTAATGTAACTATCAGTTGTATGAATTCGTTCTTCGCGGCATTTAAACAACTTAATACAAAGGTTCGTCATACAAAGAACATGGTTATTCGTATTGATGAAATATGTAAAGGACTTGAAGGTGTGTTAGCACAAGAGCAAATCATGTTTGGTGATATCACAAGAATGTCCGAAACTCGTTTTGATGATGTTATCAAAGAAAGTGTAACTCGTCAGTTGTTTGGTATCAAACCCGAAGTTGACTTGTATGACAACGATGCTATCAGCACAAATCTTCGTAACAAGATGAGTAGATTTTATATCGACTTGAACGGAGAGTTGCAACAAAAGGGTGATAATATGTGGGGTTTGTTTAGTGGAGTAACGAAGTACACCACACATAGTTTATCTAAAAGTGATAACACAGAAGCAAAGATGTTTGATGTGTATGGTGATAGAGAGAAAAAGATATTTTCGGATTTGGTTGAGTTAGTGTAGTAGTCATAATTTAGGTTGAGGTGTTGAAACCCTCGGAGATATTCTTCGGGGGTTTTTTGTTGCCCACAGATTTAGGCACCGTGCATAATCCATGGATGTTGTTTCGCATAAGATGTATTACGTGCGAAACAATATCCGTCAGGGGTCATGGATGTTAGTGATAAAAAATAATTAAAAATAAATTAGTTTATTTGGTTTATGTGTTGTATCTTTGTGTAAACAAAACAAAATAAAATGGAGTACAAAATCGTAAGTGGTGGAAGTCCAAGTGATTTAACCACCAAAGTAAATGAAAGAATTAAAGATGGTTGGGAACTCGTGGGTTCACACCAAGTAGTAATTCACCGAGAACAAAATCGGTTCAGTGGACAACAACATATGGATACTCTCAACACATTGGAGTATTCACAAACGATGTGTAAGAAAACTAAAACTACTATTGAAGTAGACATTAGTTTTTATCATCCTGACGATAACGAGACCATAAAGGTTTATGATGAAGAAGGTATGAGAGAAGAATTTGAAAACAAATTAAAAGAATTAATATGAAAATAGAAGTATTAAGTCCCGACGGGTTTACGATTGAGTTCGGTAAACCATATTACCCTTCAAAGAAAAAAGCTTTGGAGGCATTTGATAAATGGAAAAAACGATACGAACTACAAGGTTATTATAGTTCTAACAATGGTCGTATTCCTTTGGATGAATTAGAAAATTATATGTCAATCAAAAAAATAGATTAATATGAACAGAATATCAATTTATAAAATAACGGATTTGGATGATGTAGATTCAGATGCGATGTATTATACTCTTAAAGGTTTAAGAGAACAAGTGTTAAATGAGTGGTATGATGAATGGGGTGAAAGGTGGAATGAAAAATGGGAGGGAGAACAAGACTACACCAAAGAACAAATCAAAGAGAGTGATGAAGACCTATTTGGTTATATGGATAGTTGGAATTATAATGTGGAAACAATATTAGAAATCACGGAAGATGACTTCCCTAAATCTTAAACTATGATAAAGAATAAAGAAAACACTACAATGGAAATCGTAATTGACCTTACGGGGTCAGACGGAAATGTATTTTATCTTATTGGACAAGGTAGAAGATTTTGTAAACAACTTGGATTGGACTCTAATGAGTTCACAACCAAGATGATGAGCGGTGACTACGAAAATGCTGTTACCACCTTTGACAACTACTTTGGTGAATTTGTCACCCTATTAAGGTAATACGCAACGTAGACTATCAAAATATATTGTGTGGATAAGTATTTTTTTTTGGCAGAGTTATTAACATTATATATCTTTGTATCAGTTTATAGTTAGTGTGTTAGTAAGTTTAGATGTTAGTGATAACCCTCGATGTAGTAATCGGGGGTTTTTTATGCCCAAGAATGTCTGAAGTTCCGTTGTAGGCACGGCCCTTATATTTTGTTTCGCACATGAAGTATTACATGCGAAACAATATTGATCAGGGGCCACTGGATTAGTCCTGAAAAAATAATTAATAATTTATGAGAAATAAATTTGTGTATTACATATTAATCACTATCTTTGTTAAAACAAATTATAAAAAGATGAAAAAGAAAAACAAACACACCTTATTAAAAGGTGAGGGTACAAACCAACACACATTGTATGGTGATTTTGAAATCGGTGATGAAACTGATTTTATGGAAGTTGAAGTAACAAAAGAGAGTTTACTTAAACACGAACAACCTAATGGTTCATTTAGTAATGAACACCAAACTCTTAAAATTGAAAAGGGTAATTGGGTAATGGGTAAACAAGTTGAGTACAATCCATTTGAGAGAACCATATCACAAATTTGGGACTAATGGCAAATCCACTAATACACTCAAAGTCATCTGTTAAAAGATGGGGTGGTAAGGTAGAAGATTACCTACCAATACACGAACTCATTGATAGTCCGAAGGCGACAATGAATAACAATTCTGCAAGGTTAATGACACATAACACTTGGTTTGCGTATCACATAGTACCAAAGGTATTTGGATATAACATAACCAATAGTGATGGTAAGTCTGTTGATGTAGTGGATATTGCTATGTTACATATCGCCGAAGATTTTAGAATGAAGTTCGTTCCAACACCACAAGACTATCTACAACATTTACAAGTTCAACCCTGGATGAACAATGCAGCTAAAGTGTTAGATAGTGATGAAGCAAAAAACATTGTAGAACAATTAAATAAAAAAATACATTATGAGCAATTCAGTAATTAACGAAACCATAACAGAAGCGGTTTCGGAATGGAAGAAACTTGGTATTGATAATGCCAATATGGAATTTAGTTGCGGTGGTGATAGTATGAGTGATTATTCATTTACATTCTATACCAAAAACAAATCAGCAGTAACTGGTCGTCCAGAAAACATTGAAGTTGAAAGTGAAGAACTTGTTGTATTCTTTGATAGACAAATCTTTGATGATGTTGAGTTCTATGTAAATTCAGATGGACATTATATCGGTGAGAGTGGTAATGTTGTTATTACACTTAATGATGATGAAGATGGTTTTGAGTATGACAAGCAATCACAAAGCGAATGGTCTGAAAGTTATGAAGAAACAATCCACATTAGATTATCCAATAGTGAGGTTGAGTTTATTAAAAACAAAATACTCAATATCAATGGTGGACAAGATGGTGATGCTACATTCAATTATAAAATAGATTGTGTTATAACTGATGAAGAGGAAGAACTAATTGAGACACTTGGTAAAAGATTAGAAAACGAATGTGAAACGTATGAGTTTAAAGATGTTGAGGGTGAAGAAGAAGATTGGTTTACTTGGTCTACAAATCAAGAAGTTGATGATGTAATACAATTTACCGAAGATGATAAAATGTTAGTAATGGTTAGAAGAAATTTTATACAATATAAACAAGATTAAAAATGAAAATACTAATAAACAACGTATCGTTTGGTTACGACACAGGTTGTCGTTTACTAAAATTAAAGTATGATGAGTGTCCAACAACTATTGACCTACAAGATATTTGGGAAGATATTGTTCCAATGACATTCAAAGAGATTGCATCAACAATAAAAAGTATTGAACAACGTAGAGTTGCTGTCCAATGTTTAGGTCTTGAAAGATTAACCGCTGAAGTTGAGCCAGTTCTAATTAATACAAAGTCAATTAAGAAAACAACCACTTGGGTTAATCAAGAGGGTGAGATTGTTTCCAAAAAATTTACTGACACCTATCAACTTTATAAAGTTAAAGGTGAAATGATTACACAAGGTATTCACGGGAACAGATGGGAAAAACTTAATGATGTTCATTATGTAAAATGTAAGGACACATCTACTGATAGAGATTATTTAATTTGGGTTGATGCTCAAAGTGTATATCAAGTTAATAATGATAGGAAGTGGTTAAGTAGTGATGAAGATTATGGGGTACAGATAAATGCCATTCAAGCAATTGCTTGGACTATCCAAACCAATGTTGCCAAAGACAACATAGAAAAGATTGTAAGACAAGGTGATTGTATTATGATTAAGAAGAAGTTTCCAAATGAAGCTATTGGTGATACCTTACGACACCTAACCGAAGTTGAATACCTTGAACTATTGGTAGCCGAGAGTTAGGTATTACATTCTTTATTGAAAGAACCTCAGCGTTAGTTGGGGTTTTTTTATGCGCATGATGTTGAGTTAGCTGCGCTAATTCCAGGCATGCGCTCCCTGAATTTGTTTCGCATAGAAACCATACCTGATTATCAATGAGTTACGTATGCGAAACAATATCGGGGATACGCTGCAGATCAAGCGCAGATCACCAGTAAAAAATATTATTAAAAACATTTGGTGAAGTCGTATGAAATGTATACCTTCGTATAACAAAAACAACAACACGATGAAAACTATCAAATTCAATGAAGTAGTGATGGTCAGTGACCCTTGTTACACGGACCCAACTTGGTGTCAAATTAAGTTAACAAATGTCTTACCCGGTGAATATGTTCCTTTCTCTAAGAAGCATAAGATAGGACCAAATCACTATAGACAGTCTATGATAATGGTTATCCACAAGAGTTATCTTAATAATGTACATTTGTGGGAGTGGGACACACATAAGGGTACCTTAGGTGTTGACAGTGGACAGTGTGGTTTCTTCAGTATGGAAACATATCGTGTAGACAAATCTGCAAGAAAGATTAAGAATAGATTCAACTTCCCGTATGACACAACACAACCTGGTGAGGAGTGGTACCTACAGATGTGTAACCGAACCTTAGGTACTAAAGGATGGGGTGATTATAAAGGAGGCGTTGTATCACGAAGTGGTTGGGGAGATGGTTCGTATGACTTGTTCACTACTAAGGATGCATATGGTAAGATTGTAGCAATGGCTATTGACTTTCAGGTGGAGGAAGATGAGCACATAGATTTCAGTTGGTATAAAAAACAATTAAAATGATTTACACAATAAAACAACATCCCAACGACCGTAACTTCTCAGTACTAACTGAAGATGGTGGTCGAGGAGATGTACATGACAATGGTGAGATGCTAATCCTCACACTGTATCAGACTAGGTACCCTGATGATGACGACGAGGGTAAACAATATATCGTCGAGTTCACGTACGATACACCAAGGGGTACAATGGTAACAGAAGCATTAAACTGGTTAGCACCAACAATAAAACAATTTACATATGTTAGATAACTTTACAGAAAAAGAGCTTACATTAAATGAATGGGCCAAAAAGTATGAAGTGTCATCAAGATATTACTTAGACACCCGAGAGAAAAGAGAATTCCAAGAACGACTTGAGAATGCCAGGTATCTCCAAAGCATTGGGCAATGGCAACCTCGACAAGAAGCTCCTCCCGAAACACACAGTTTAGCTGATCGGATGGTGAAAGTTGTTTCGCACATGTTAGCATTAAATTTTAATTAAACCCCCTATAGTAGATGAGACAAATTAAGTTAGCAGAAGGTGTCTTCAACAAAATTGTTGGCACCAACAGAGATGTGAGTTCGTATGATCATTTCATCAACATCGAGAAGACGGTGGGATCATCACCCAATATTGCTTCGCACATGAAGGAATATAAAGCAATGGTTAAGAGGTATAGACCCAAGTTCGAAAAACTTGCAAGTCTCGAAGAGATTATTATCTTGTACCGTATTAGAGAGAATAGAGATATTCAATTATCCACACAACGTGAATACATTTACGCCAGACAAGCTTGTCCTCGTAGTGATATACGTAATCAGGATATCAGACTCTGTGTGGCAAACACGGAATTCTATGACATGTCCACGTATGAGACAAACCCTGAATTAATTCAAAAGGCTGACAAGAAGGTATGTGACGTCTTAGATGAATTAATCAGAGAAAAAGAAAAACAATTTTTAATATATTCCAACTAAATTTGGAATATTAAATACCATGTATTACCTTCACATATGTCTTATAACCAAGAACATCAACAGTACAGAGACGACCTCCACAGACGAATTGTCTTTGAGGTTGTTAAACTAAATTACAACAATTCAGACTTCGAAGTGACACTGAACAAACCATATAAGATAGACGTGTATGACAACATATACGTAACAGGTATCGACGGTGACACCGGTCGTCTTATTACCTCGAGGAATGATGGGTACCTGATTGACTATCCTAAGTTAACTACAGTGGACCTATCGAACCTGATGGAGATTATGGAGAAGAGGTTGTATTACGTAGAAGTACTAAGTAGAAGACAGGTGGTGTAATACACCATTAAATTAAATGTTATGAAAAAGAACGTACCCGTGATTAAGATGTCCCCGTCTAAAAGAGGATGGGAAGTGTGGTTCAATGATAGACTACACAAAAGATTTGCAACTATTGAAGAGGCTGGTAAGGAAACGGTATCCATCAGTGGAGCCATTCAACTTATCTCCGATTTAATGAACACTGAAGAAAACAAGAGAAATTAATGATCAGGATCTGATCAGGACTCGAATGTTGTTTCGCATGGGTTCACGACAGGTGAACCTTGAGGACGGTGGATTTTGCTTCGCATAAACTATAAATTAACAATATGAACAAGATTATTCTAAAGCTGTGGATTAAGGATAAGATTAAAACTCTGTCCACCAAAGTTACCTTGGTTAACTCTAGTATTGAATCGGGTCATTATGATCAGGCCAAACAAGATGAGCTCACCCGTGAGTGTCATAACATGTGGGGAAGACTTGACGCATTAAAAGAACTCTACGAGGAATTCAACTTGGAGGATGTAGAGCTTGACGAACTTGAGTACCACATCACCTTCTGATCAGGATCCACCTGTCGAATATTGTTTCGCATATAAACTAACATACAAATGAAAAATCTATTAACAGAATTAAGTTGGAAGTGGGATTATTATTTCGTAATTTTCCTGTACAACCCGAACAAGGTCCATAGGTACCACCACTACATGATTAAGAAGTGGGGGAAGAGATATTCCCATAATGAACTGAAGTCATAAAACCACCTGTAATACAATGAAATCATTCAGAATATATACCCTGATCATGACAGCAGGACCTACAGTACTTGCTGCAATGATGGTAACCGAACGTCGTAATCCCGACGGTCTATTCATTATAGCTCTTATCCACTTCGTCATATACGTGGTGGTCACAAACTTCAATGACGAGAAGCCCAAGGTAAGAAGGACCATCCGTATAGATCCCGTGGAAGAACCCACATCAGACTCTGTAACGTTAGACGTCCTGAAAGCTCTAAACCAATTAGGATACAGTAAAAGGAATTCACATGTATTACTTCAGATAGTAAAGAAGAGATATCCCCATATGAATATTCCCTCAGTACTTGTGACTCACTGTCTAAAACACTCCGATGAATTAAAAAAATAATCCCAGGATTTTTTATTACGAATTTTTAAGTTTATATTTTATTATAATAAATAATTAATCTTAAAATCATTCAAAATGAAAAAGACAACCAACTCACGTCGCACCACAGCTACAACTTATGTACCTGTATCAGACAACATTTACCATGACGGTTCAAGCTACCGTGTTCGTGTTTCTATCGAAGGAACAAAATACAGTAAGAACTTCTCTTCTAAAAGAAAAGCTGTTCAGTACCGTAACGAATTACGTACAGCGTAATACATCACTTTACCAATGTGAGGCCCGTTACCCTCACATCAGATTACTTAGAGACCCTGTCCTGTGGACGGGGTTTTCTTTTGCGTATTACTTTTACTTGCGGGGGACCTTTGGTCCCCCTTCAGGTTTGCCAAACAAATTTAAGTTGTTCGGCAGGACTGATGTTGTTTGGCAAGGTCGTGTATGACACATCATGAGGAACGAATGTATGACATCATCTATGCGAAACAAAATCCTGTGCGAAACAACATTATTTTACGCCGGCAATCTCCCGTACGAGGGTAAGAATTGTATACGTGTATGACGCAGGTCAGGAGGATGTATGACATAGACCATGTATTACTTACGGGGGTTCTTCGAACCCCCTTCAGGTTTCACGTGAAACATTATGTGACGATGTATGACACCCCTTTGTATGACATCATAAACCGAACGGGATGAAGGGACGACCGAAGGGAGTCCCGTAATTAATGTGTATTACGAGGGTATACTTTTCATAAAATCCAGAAACTAGTCCTCGAGTGAGACAAGGGACAATCCCACAGGTATTTCCACCAATGTGGGTAAAAGTGGTAAAATGTGGATAACTTATACCAGAACGGAAAATCCAGACTAATTTATCTAGAAATGTACCATAAAATTGATCACGATAAAACACACAGGAAAAAGTGGTGTTTTTAGGGGTATAAACAGGAAAATATTCGGTATAAAATGAGGGGGAATTAAGTACCGATATTGTACCTTCTACAGGGGATAAATTCGGGGGTATTATGGAACCCCTATAATGTGCCCAATAGAAAGTCTTAAATGTGATCAGTTGTATGCGGGGGACCTTTGGTCCCCCTTCAGGACAAAGTCGGAAGTTCGTGTTTATTATATTAATCTATGTGGTTCACCATTAAGTTTCTTATTATATTCTACCAACCATTCCTCATAGGACATCTTAATCAGACTTTCATATAGGGGTAACTTTTCAGATAATGTACTAAGATTACCTGTTAGTCCCATTTCTTTAAAGTCATTAATTAACCTTATTGTACTTCTATAATCGGACATCTTATAGTAATAATACTTCTCAGTATCTTTTGTACCTTTAACGGACTTGGGATTATTATACTTAGTTGGTATGGTTCTGATTAATGCATATTCCAAATCCCTCCTTATTCTTCTATCTTCTACTATAACAAATTTACTTATATCCCAATCTATCTTGGAGGACTTACCCGTATGGGACTTTAATCTATTCATTACCTTTCCGCTCGTTCCTATATACACCACCGTCTTTCCCTTCATTAACCAATATACACCTGGTAGTTCACCCATAAATTTATCTCCCTCAATTCGTACTTTATCCTTTGAGAAGATGAAAGTTTGAACTTTACCTTTTATCTTAAGATGTTTTTTTATTGTTGTATTCATTAACGTTTAGGTGGATGTGTGAAATCCATTATAAGACCTATCAATATGATTAGTATTATGGGTACAAATATGGGGGAGAATACAACTATCCAAGATATATCAATATACCACATGAGTTTAACTATCAACAGGACAAAAAATGATGCAAGGAGTAATATCATTAATCCTTCACCTACACTATTATTTTCTTCGTTCATCTTTTACTTATCTTATTGGTTTATAGTCCTTGTGATTCCACCCTACAAAATGAATGGGTAAGTGATAATAGTTTTAAATGATTAATACAGTCATTATCTGCTCTACTGATGGTTTCCCTTAAATTATTGTCACAGATGGCCTGAACAAAGGACCCACCGTCCAATACCTTATCTCTGGTCATCATAATCGATACCATTACATCTGTGATGTGGTCAGAGATATCCTTATACCCATACCTATTAGCAAAGTTCTTGGTTGCGGTTACATATCTCTTACGTTTAACCTCCCATGATTCTTGTTTTTCGGGATTCTGTTCAATAACGTCAGATTGTCTTTCTAATTCTCTAAATTGTGATGGTAACATATATATTCGTTTTATAACACGAAGATATGATATGTTTCAGTATATTCCAAATATTCTTTCGTTATATTTCTATATCAGACTTATATTTGAATATAAACCCTTTATGGGATTTCATCATTCCATTCAATGCTCTTCTAATTCCTTTTGTTTTTCCTGCTATCTTTCGTTTATCTAATCCCTCATCAACATATAGATCTCTTGTAGCCATTTGTATACTACTATATTCCTTTATTGTACCATCTGATGGGTCTATCCTTATAATCTCCTTAGATGTGTTTAAATAACCACCAGGACCACTTAGATTTAGTTTGGTTGAATGTTCGATATTTTCCTCCATTGTACACCATTCCAAATTCTCCACAGTATTATCCTGTTTATCGGCATTAATATGATTTACCTGAGGTTTGTTATCGGGATTATCGATGAATGCCATCGCAACCAATCTATGTACCCTAAAACTCTTCTTTTTCTTATCGGGTGTTCGGAGTGAGATGTACGTATACCCATTCTTTATATGTGAATTCATAATCATATCCCTTTTTTCTGAATAAATTTCACCCATTCTATTAATAAGATAATGATTAAATCCCTCGATTTTTTTCCATGTTTGTTCCATAATTTAAAATATACATAAAATATATTAAAAAACAAAATAGTGATTCTCGTTTGCCGGAACCGGGAGATTTTTGGGGGGGTCCCGCGATTTGTGGGATATACCTATGAGATTATATGTTCATAGAATAACTTACCTATAACTTCGTGTCCATTCTTACCATAATGACCATCTGAATTTACTCCATTGGTTTCCTGTGAGATTGTATGAGCGTTCATTAGACCAAAATACTTTGCATAATTATTAATTAAATAATTAAAATTATCTAACTTATCTGACAGTAGATATTTTTTATCTTTAGGTAGTTCGGTTATTATATTATCAGCCATTGACCAATAGTAGATATCAAATCCCACCGAAGATGCTAGTTGTTCCAATAGAATTTGGTAGTTATATAATTGTTTTCTATATAGAGGATGATCCCTTATGAGTAGTATTTCATCCCTGGTGGTTTTGGATAGGGTTGGAATATCAATACTCCAATTTGGTAGTTGGTTAACCCAATATCCTTCATGATTTGGCCACCTGAATCTATGGTTTACAGTCCATTGAATTATAACCATATCAACTTTTTTAAAGTTGGGTGACATCTTGCATACATTTTCAAATATTGTTTCATTTCCAATTCCTCCTCTTGATGTATTGACACATTCATATCCAAGTAAGTTGGATAGAACTTTGGGCCATGCTGGTGGAATAATCCCATTTAGAAAATCATCCACATACTTTAATTGTGGATCATTTGGAAATAACTTTTCAAAGTCTTGGGTGTAACTGCACCCGAAAGTATAAAGTGTCTTCATATTATGCATGTGTAAATAAACCCTGAAGAATATAAGATAGTTTGTATCCTGCAAATGCTCCAAGTGCCGATGGGATTGGGAACACTATTAGTTTACCTAAGTCCGTTACATACTTGGGTCTGTTAACAATCCTTCCCATAAAGAAATAGTATGCAAGATATCCGAATAGAACCATAAGGTCCATACGGGTGGAAATGAATACCACAATCGTTGCTCCCAAGAATCCAAAGATGAAGTTATCCCTTGCACCTTCCAATACCTCTTTGGGTCCACAATCCTTCCATTCCTTAATCATCTTCTGAAACTGTTTCTTTGCCATTCTGTTTGTTATTTACTCTTGTTCTAATAATAAATAATCCCGTAACTAAAGTAAATGATTTTAGGATATATCAAATCAAATATTTATCATTATGGTATATCATTTTGGAGATAGTTACGGTAGTGTTTTTCATAACAGTAGACACTTTGTAAAGTTAATATCAGAAAGGTTGGGTTACGATTATAATCCGAATTCCGTTGGCGGTAGTTCTAATGAAATGATTTTTAGTGAACTACTTAAAAGTGTATATAGATTTGAATCTGGTGATATGTTATTCTTTAACTTCTCCTTTTTTATTAGAGGTTCCTACTATGATTTGGATAATAAAGAAATAATGTCAACAAACTATTATGTGAGTGAAAATATGAGTAATTATGGGAAAATTATCCGTGGTTTTATTGAAATGAATCGTTTGGAATATATGTCAGGAGTTCTTACTTACATTTTAAATCATAATGAAGATTATAATCGTAAACTGTTTGAAAAGTTTAATATTATCTTTGAGTTGTTAACTAAAAAGAATGTCACCATATATTATATCTTTAATGAGAACTGTGATTTCAGTGATGACCTGTTGAGGTATGGTAACCATATTAAATTTGATAATGGTTTTTGTAATTGGTTAACCGAAATGGGATATCATAATGAGGAAGATGGTCATTACACCCTTGGTGTTCAACCAAACATTATGGAACATGTTCTTAACAAATGTCCTGAATTAAACAAAAAATTATTATAACTCAATTTTACCACTTTTAAATGTTTAGTGGTAATTTATAGTTTTACTCACTTTTACCACTAACTTCCGACTTTGGACGTGTTTTGCTTCCGAGATTGTCATTTAAATCCTTCTTCTTTCTATTTCGTTGTGAAATATATGAACCCATTCATCATGAGTTCTTCCTTCATATGGATTTGGAATCCTCATATTACCATCCCCATCCATACACCTAATGATACTCACAATATGGTCGGTGGATATATTCTCAAGACGATGCGTTAATCCGTTGGCCGTTCTCCATCGTATTGGTGTTGGTTCCTGAAAAAATTTGAAGTCCTTTACCATAAATTATATTACATCAGGAAAATTATACATTGGGTGGTCTGAATATATTCTACTTCCTTGCACTGTGTTCCCATCTTCAATATGTCTAAACAACATGAATTTATATGGAACATAAGATTCAGGATCATACATAACTGGCGTCACGTCAAAGAATACAAATTCATCTGTATTGTAGTATTCCATATCCCTTTCAGTATACACTCTTGTTCTTCTATTAAAACACGCCATACATCCTCTATCCCATAATTGCCTCCATTCAGTAACCACAGGGTCATCGATGATACCTTCATATGGATTTATGGTAATATTATTACGACCAGCTTCCCACCCCTCAATATATATTTCCATATGTCTTGAATTTCCACCTCTTAAATCCTGTGGTAACATATTCCAATGACGACGTGATATACCAAATGGTGGTTCTACTGTATACTCATCACTATATGTGTATCCATGAAGTAGTTTAAATGGCTTAACCATAGATTACTTATTTTTAGGTTCTTTGTATGGAGGTAACTCTTTGGCAATCCAATAGATTGCTATTAGTACACAACCAATTACCACCACTAATGCGATTGTTGATATGATTTTCATGTTATTGATTTAATTGTCTACCAGTTGCGGATGGTGTGGTTAAATAATGTTTGTAACTCATTCTATAATCCCGATTAGTTTCTTGTACGGTGTAAAAAAAATAATTTTGTAACATTCTACTAACAGTACAATAGTATCCATGGTATTGAAATGATGAACCAATTTGTAATCTACACCTATCTTTGTAAGGATTCTTTTGAAAGAACTTAAATTCACTTACCATATACTTAATATTTTGGCAATTCCAATGATTGTAACTAGTGTTGCCAATATACTCACAACAACAACACCAATAGGATCTAACCACCAACTTTCTTGAAGAACTATCTTTACCTTCGTCCAAAACTTTGGGTTCACAGTTGTTACTCTTGTTGCTTGAAACAATCTAATTGGATTATCATTTAAATCTCTATGTAATCTTTCTCCCTGTTCGGCAGCCGCATCTCTATTCAAATTGTATTGTTGTTGAGTAATAACTTCATCTTCTATAGGTCTTTGATACATCTCCCTAGTGTGGTATAGTCTTCTTCTACCCATATGACCTTCAGGAGTGTCATCATTTAATGATGCGGTGGCGTATGTTTCACCTTCCATTAACTCTAACGTTCCGCTATTAACATAACCTCTGAAAAATTTGAAATTAGATTTCATTTATTGTAATTTAAAACTACTGCTTGAATAAGTTGCCGTTCCTGTTGTTAAAGTTCCACCAAAACCTCCCGTTGTATATGTTATTCCGTTTGGGTTTGATGTTGTTAAAGTAGAGGTTGTTGCTGTTCCTGTTGTGAATCCATTATAATTGTTAGGTAAGGTTATTGTTCCACCACCAGGTGTTGTTGTTATAGTATATGGATTTGGGGTATTAGTGGTGGTTCCACCCCAATTTATAATTCCTGTTCCTGGTATTGTTATTGGATACCCTTGACTGAAAATATCCTCCCATTGTTCTGTTATTGTTTTATCAACGTAACCTCTAAAAAATTTGAATTCTCGTACCATAATTTTTTTATTATATATATCCAATTTAAGAAATTTGGATAACATAGTAAAGTTGATAAATTCTCCCATATTAAACGTTTG
>OCVQ010000890.1_pt1 | contig 24978 bp, 28 predicted proteins | sample 1539061 | NCBI WGS metagenome assembly OCVQ01 (sample SAMEA3355526, study PRJEB22509) | marine metagenome | biome: marine; feature: river plume; material: water | place: USA | collected 2010-08-08 | depth 0.5 m | reverse complement strand
TTTTGATAAATTGGTTGAATCCATGGGTCCATTTTTTCTCTTAAGTCACCTGGTAGAAAACCAATTTCTTCTTTTGATACTGTAGGTCTTGTAATAATGATTTTTTCGAAATGTCTTCTTAATAAACCATCTAAAGCAACCTGGCAAGCGAGAAGGGTTTTACCTGAACCAGCTCTACCTGCAAGAATAGTGAGAGTATTTTTTAATATTTCGTCTTTAGCTATTTTTTGTTCTTCGTTTAACGGAATTTTAAATTTAATAGGGTTCTTCACTATTCTTTTTTCTTTAAATACCTCATCGGTATGATGATTGGATGCCATTGTCTTTTAAATTAATTTTTACTAATTTATCGAGACCTGCATTAACGTGCATAGCATCATCTAATACAAGTTCGAAGTTAAATCTCTCGTCCAGAGGTAGAACTAAATCTACTTGGGAGCCCCATCTGATAAGACTAAATCTTTCATTTTGGGCGCATAAATCTAATTGCTTCTTAAATGGAGCAATAACGTTTACATCTTCATCGGCTATTTGTATTAGATAGTATGTGTAATCTAGAGAAGGAACATACACTTGGTTAAACATTCGTTCATTGTACTTCAAGTACTCCATATTATTTGGATTGATTACCTTATTTAAGATATCCTTCTCAACCGCTAACATGGGTTTATTCGTAGATTCAATGGGTTCTAGGTGATTGTACGTAATCACGCCACCATATGGAATTCTGTTAATATGGACGTCGTAAAACGACATAAATATGCCAATTACTAGTGATGGGCGATTGTATTCATCATTACCCATAACATCCTTTAATGTATAATTAAGTCCTTTAATTTCAACAACTGCTTCATCAGGTTGAACTACTTTTTGATAAATAATTGTACCATCAGCAGGGCTATAAAAATGCTCCCAATCAATATGATTGGGGCGGAGAGGATCTCTAAAAAAGAAAGTATTACTTAGCTCGCCTACGGGGAGTTTAGAGAGTTCTTTAACCTCTCCACCCAACCATTCTTCTAATGTTTGTGCCATTATAATAGGGTTTTATAATGATCTACTCTATTCAAATGCATTACCATACAAGATAACATAGCTCCTGATTTCATGTATTCTGAAAGGTTAAAGATAACGGGTTCCATACCTGCGTTGGAACATATTTTTTCTAATGATTCAATTTTGTGTTTTTCACCTTCATAATATTCATGAGATTTTTTCATTTCAGCAATATTTGAGGCACATAAAATCATATTACCCATTCTAACTGAATTGGTCATTCCTCCTAAAGCATCTTCTACATCAACATCAATAATTTCAGTATATTTTTCTAACATCTTAATCTCAGCTTCATCGTACAATTCTGTACAAATTAAAGTTTGATCTTGATTTAGTGGGAAAATAGAACAATCTAAATGATACAAATATTCATCTGTCATAGCTACTTTAAGAATATTCATATCAAATTCTTTTTCCATCCATTCATACGTTTTAATATTGGAACGAATACCATAACCGCCAATATAAACATTATCATAAAGATACTTGATATCAGCTTCACCTTCCCATTTGTAAGGAGAGATGTGAGTTTTGTAACCCATTTGGTTAAAGAATTTTTCACCAACGAGTTCTTCTCCTTTACGTGGGTCGGAAGTGAAATTGGATAATAAAATGTGATTTTCATCTTCGATATGAGGAAGTTGTAAACCCAAATTAGCTACATAAACTTGATCTTGAAAATTACCTTCTGAGGGTAGTAAATGTACTAAAGATTGACCTGCCATAAAATTATACAAGTCCATAAATTGCTTGTATGCTTTAGGTCTATTAATTTGGAGTTCTTCATCGCTTAATTCCTGCATCCAAATATTGTTTGGATCAGCCGTTGATAGCGAAAACGGAAAATTCATCACATAACTTTGTAGATGTAACTGACTTGGGGTCTCTTTCATTTTATAAAACGTTAGTTAAACTTATTGTTCTACTATACATATAGTAGGGACCTAGGCAAGTATAGGAATTAGTAAGTTTTTGTTAAAGTAAATATATCAGAATAGATTATATTATCATTATGATCGAATTGAGCAGTTACAACTAGAGTATTAGATATAGTAGTATCAAATGAACTTGAGTTTTCAGTGCTAAAGATTGTTCCATTAATTTTACCAGCCTGATCTTCACTGTAATTGAATTTACCACCAGTTGCAATGGATGCTGTCCCCGCTCCACCGACCTCTCTTATGGCAAAACTTATATCTAGTTGCCAATGTTTATTAGTTGCATTAGTTAATGAAAGAAGACCGGTATCTGCTAATACTACACTCCCGGCTTTAACTTTAATCTGCAATGTATCTCCGTTATGGAATGTGCAATGTCCTGTTAAAATGGCGTGGTAAGCATCTCCTTTTGTAAATCCGTTAGCAGGGACTGTTAGAGTGCCTACTCCCCCATCAAGTAAACTTAATTCTGCAACTGAAGCTGATATTGGGGTGCTTGAACCTGTTTGATTAAATAGTCCGTAAGCAAGGGGGAAGTATTGAGGAAGACTAGATATGGGTACTTCTATATTTTTATTGTTTGAATCTCCTATCCAAACATAATTTTCGGTAAGGCCAGCTGATAATTTATCAAAAGAACCAGTAGGAGATGTAAATGATGAGCCAGATTCTACTAGTGTCATACCACCAACTGATATTTCTAAGTTACCACTTACATTTGAGATAATTGCGGATGGGTCTCCGGGTGTGTCAGATTCGAGTGAAATAGATCCTGATTGTAAAAATAAATCAGCAAATGGTTTATCTATACTTCCTAATGTAGCACCTTGAGGTGTTGCTGGTACAATATCTCCTGATACTACAATACCTGAAGAGGTTATAGGTAAGTTGGCATCTAAAATATCTTGTGCTGTTGCTTGAGTAGTAACTCCACCTTGAACAAAAGGTAAAAGCTCGGTTCCGTCTAATGAGGATGCTGCTGGTAATCCTGATATTGGTAAATTTGGCATAATTAAGTTATAATAATATTACTTCCGTCTTCTTGTAAAAGATCAAATAAATCTTCCTGTAAGAGAAAGCCTAGATCTTCGATAAATGTAGGGGGTGCTCCTTTTACTTGGAATTGGAAATAATAATCTCGTGCTAGTGATAGTTCTGAGATGTATTGATTATATTTAGTTATTTGTTCATTTAAAGACAAATGGCGTATTCCATCTTGGTTTTGGAATTGAGGCCATGTTATTTCTTCAAATATATTAAACATACAATGATAAATATATAAAAAAGGTAAAAAAGAGCCCCGCTTTCGCGGGGCTCAAATTTACTCTATAAGAGTTCTATTAGATGGTGTTTAAACCAGCAACATAGATCTTACCGTAGTACTCAGGACGTAACATCTTCTTAGCGTAACGAGTCATCAAACCTTTTCTTGGAGTGAAGGTTTCTGGATCGTATACAAGAGGAGTCATGATCAAAGGAATATAAGGAGCGAATACAGCACCTGTCTCAAGGAACTGAGTACCTCTGTAACCCATCAAGATCAAATTGTCTGTGAAGTATGGGTTCTTATAAACCTTGTAACGGTTGTTGATAGTACCGATTTTCTGTACACCGAAAGCGTATTCAGCTTGAGCTGCGTCGCCATTAGCGTTAGAAGCAAATCCAGGAATTGATTCCAAGATAGTAGCAACTGTAGGAGAGGTAACTAAGAAGTTAGCACCGCCTCTCAACGTCAACTGGTGGATCTTGTTGCTCAATTTCTGCATCTTAGTACCAAGAGTTTGGAACCAACCGCCTTGAGTGTTGTAGAAACCAGTTTGTGAAGTTGAAGTAGGAGCAACGAAAGTTGAACCATTCCATACGTTGTTGTTTTCAGCTGACCAGTATTCAGTACCAGCGGCAGCATCAGCGATCAACATATCAAGAATTTCGAGGTCGATTTCCATAGAAATGTACTCGCTCATGATGTTTGTTAATTCAGCTTCAGCGTCGATGTTCTGGTAAGCAGCTAAATCTTGAGCAAATTCAGGAGTCCATACTGCTTTCAATTTCTTGGTTTTAGCAGTGATGGCTTGTGATTGCATCTTAACGTTGATCTCAGGGATAACGATTTGTGAAGCACTCAAGTCGTTAGGAATTGAGTAAGCACCATCAGCTTCGAAATCACCACGGTACAAGTCAGAAGTTAACTTGTTGTAGAAAACGTTTACAGTACCTACAGGTTGAGAACCAGTAACTACGAAAGTAACGTTAGTACCGTCTGTTGAAGCGAACTGTTGTAAGTTACCAGCTACAGCTACGTTAGAACCTGATACGATGAATGCGCGAACACCATCCAAGTCAGCGTTAGCAGGAGCAGCTACAGTTACAGTCCAAATTTCACTAGCAGCTACAGAAGCTGAGTAAGCTGAATCTTGATTAACTGTATCTAAAGTACCAGCAGCTACAGTTACAGAAGCTGTTAATACAGAAGCTGAGAATTGGTTGGTTGAGTAAGCGAAACGACCAGCACCATACAAACCACCTTCAGCAGCCGGAGTTGCGAATGGGTAAGTACCTGCGTTGTTACGATCACCATACAATGAATCGCCAGCAGCGAAAGGAGCTTTAGTGTTTCCGTACTGGAAATCCAAGAAGAACACAAGACCAGAAGGCATGTTCATTGGCTGTACAGAAACGAATTCCTTAGCTACGATTTGACCAAACACTTTACGTACCAATGGTAACGCGATACCAGCCCAGTTTTCGCCTTCAGTACCTGAAGTGAAGTATGAGGTAGTAGAAATAGTGTTAGTTTCAGTAACGAGTTGTTTAGCTTGGTTTTCGAGCATCAACGCCATGTTGTTTTTCTCGATCTCACCTAAACCCTCTAAGAGGCCTGTTTTGCCCCATTTTCCTGCTAATTTAGCAGCGTCTGATTGTAAGTTCTTCCATGAACCAGCAGCAGACTCGAGTAATTGATTTACTTGTGACATTGTCTAATTATTAATTTAAGTTTAACTTATTTTTTAATTCCGGCAAGTGTTTGCCATCTTTCGAACTGATTGTTAACTTCCAAGATAGGTTTCTTAGGAGCTGCACCCATTACTTTTGAAGCACTACCCAAGTTTTCCTTGATAGCAGCTTTACTAGGAGTTAAACCTTCGCTTAATGTTTCAAATACGAGTTTAACTTCTGCTACTGTAGTTGCTTTATCGAATGCACCTAATACCTTAGCTTTTTGGTTTTCAGTCAAGTTCTTAGAACGGAAGATTTTGTTAACGTAAAGGAGTTTAGCATTTAAGATATTAACTTCATTAAGTTCATTCTTTAATTCTTCAACTTCTTTTTTCATTTCATCCATCTCTCCTGTTTCTTCAGCTACTGCTTTCTTAGTAGCCATTTTCTTAAAGAAGTTTACTACTGCTTCACCACCAGCTTGGAGCAGACCTAAAATTACAGGTACTGCTAATCCAGTTGCTACGGTTAAATACTTAGCAGCTTCGACACTTACACCTAACATCTCAGCTAATGCTGGGAAGTCACCTGAAAGATCGATTTCGTTTACTTCTTCTTCTTTACCTTCCATGATTTCTTCTGAATCATCTTCTACTTCGATTTCTTCTTCGCCTTCAGCTTCACCTTCTTCGGCTTCACCTTCCTCTTCGAATTCATCACCAGCTTCTAATTCACCAGCTTTAACCATGTCAGCAATTACATCTTCGATGAATGATTTTAGGTCTTCTTCAGACATTTCTTCCAAATCGATTTCTTCGTCTTCGCCTTCAATCTCTTCAGATTCTTCAGCTTCAACTTCTTCCTCTTCGGCTTCCATTACGTCTTCACCTTCTTTCATTTCATCATCAAGTTCAGCTAAAAGTTCGTCTAAATCCATCTCGTCCATTTCTTCAGCTTCTTTAACACCTAGATCTTTCTTGCCCATTTGGCCTTCATATCCTTTAGCGTCATCTGCTTCATCCATTTTCTCAACTTCTTTGACTTCTTTAGCTGCTACTTCTTCAACTGCTTCTTCATCAGCATCCATTTCAGCTAACTTTGCAGCTAACTTTTCCTTCAAATAAGGAGTGAATGCTTCTTCTAAAGCAGCTTTTGCGTTTGCAATAGCAGTTTCTTTAACAGCTTTTGCATCAGCGATAGCTTCTTTAAGCAAATCTCTGTTGTTCATACCTTTTGTCCTCAAATTAAATTGTTGGAAATACGTTTATTATTGACGAATGTCGAAACGTAATAAAAAATTTATCTATGATGCCATATAGGAGATGGCATATTATACTAATACATATATGTAGATTCTTCAAAATCGCGAAGGAAAAGAAAAGCCCGCTTTCGCGGGCTTAGGCCGAGGGATACTATCCAACGGGGGGTTCTTGCCTAAGGTAGCAGGCTTCTTAAATAATGGGACAAGTCCCATTGGCGCAAAGTATTTCTGTTACAATAGAATTTACTTTAGCGTATTTGTCTTGAGCAGAAAAGTCTAAACCTTCTTTAATCACGTGCATATATGAGCCTGGGTTGGAAGGGGTAGAAACGAAATCCCAACATAATAATTCGAAATCGTCTTGTACTTCTAATACTTCACCTACTTGCTTTAATGAACCCATACCACGAGATGAAACACCTACTTGTACATTATTTTCAATCAATGCTTTTAAGATGTTACCTGATACTGTTGGTAAGATTTCGATTTTACCAATTACTTTATCTCCATCCCACCATAATTCTCTAATGATGTGAGATACGTTTTTAAGGTTAATAATAGAGGATTCTGGGTGGTCTAATTCACCTGTTGCTCTATTTTCCTTAATCACATCTTTATATTTGTCAATTTCTCTTTCCCACAAGTCTTTAGAATAGTAACGTCCGTTACCATTTTTAACTTCAGCTGTTGCTAAAATACCCTCAACCAAAGGATTACCCGATGGGGCTTTCGCCTCGGTTAAGCTAATAGGGTTAGCATTAAATGCTCTGGTTTCAATGAGTACTTGTTTCATATTAAATGTCGCCGTAGCCGCTTGCTTTATGTTTTCCTTTAGCTTCTTTTGGAGTATCTAATTGCTCACCTTTTAAACCATCGATAGTAAACATATCATTTTTGAAATAATAGTTCTTATCTTTAGCCATATTTTTAGCTACAATTGCTTTAATTTCAGCTACTGTTTTATCTTCATTCTTAGGATCTCCCATTTCGGCAATATACCCTAATAAGAAAGCTTGGCCGTATAGATTGTCGATATTTTTCTCGTCCTTGTAATCGTAATTTTTAGTTTCTAAATCAATTATTTCTTTATCGGTTTCTTTCATATCAGCTTTTACTTCAGCTTCGAAAATTTTAAACCAATCAGGTTGAGTATTAGCACTTAAAGAAACAACACCACCAATACCCTCGGAAATAAGGCTTTTACCTTTAAGGATACTTACGGTTTGTTCAAAGGTATTATTAACAGTAACAAATTGAGGAAATTGTCTCAATGCCTGTTTCATAAAGAAGTTTTTATCTCCTTTACCTTCTTTAATTAAATTGTATTGTTGTTGTAGTGTCATGACTATAAATATTAATCTTTAAACATTTCAATTAAATCATCTAAATAGTCTACAGCTAAATCAGTGCCATATACTACAGAGAAATCTGGTTTTTGTTTGTATTTATCCATTGTTTTATGTTTTGCTTTAGCTAACAATGGAATTAATTCGTTTAATTTATCTTCTACCTTATTAAATCCTAAAATACGGGATGTAATGTGTTTTTTTAAGGCTAAGCTCTCAATTCCTAAATCCTTAATATATTCTTCAACATTTGTTTCTGCTTCCTGTAATGGTTTAGTTTTACCATTAAATGGAATAATGTCTACTGTTTTGGTAGATTTAGGTTTAGGGGCTGGTTTGAACCCTAATTTGTAGTAATAATTTACAGCAGCACCTTTAGCTTTTTTATTTGGATTAAAAGCAAAGGGAGTCGCATAATTTTCACCTTCAGTTCCTGAGGTGAATCCTGAGTTTGTGGATATTGTATTAACCTCGTCTAATAAATTTTTAATTGTAACATATTGTTCAGGATATTCCTTTCTAATATGGGTACGAAATTTATTAAATACATCTCTTACATCTTGAGCAATAACAGCAATTTTAGGGTCTTTTTGACCATCTGCTGATTTGGAAAGGTTAATCATTGCTTGAAGAGCTTGATTTAATTCTTTCAAAGCATCTCCAAAATTACCTAATTTAATGATTTTATGGCTAATATTACCTGTTTCCTTATCAATACTATCTGTTTTGAAATAGGTACTTAAATCATCAGAAAAGAAGTCATTAACCATGTCCATTTCTCCAAAACGTGATTCAATACGTTTTAGAAAAATAGGATCCATATCCTTAGGTTTAATAACCGCTTCTTTAAGATTTTTAAGCTTGTACATTTTTCAACTCGTATAAAAGTTCACAGTATTGAAGAAGATTAATTAAATCATCGTCTCCTACTTTAGCCGTTTTAGATAGTGGGGCTAAAATATTAGCTATTTCATTTACTTTAATTTGAATAGCTGGGTCTTCAATGTTAGGAGATAATTGGTTTAATTCTTCTCTTAAGTAAACAACCTTATTATTGTAGTACTCTTTTAACTTAGGAGTATTATCTACTGAGTTGATGAATTCTTTGAGAATTTCTTTTTGGTCATCATTTAATTCACCATACTTACCATTAAATTTTTCTAATAATACTTTGTAAGTAAGAATTCTTAAATCTTTATCGTATGCTTTAAATTCCTCAATTAAGTCATTTTCTACTTTTTTAGCAGCAATTGGAACTGCTGTCATTGATTCTAAAAGAGTAACTTTATTTGAGATGATTTGATCTGGGGTTGAGAGAGAATCACTGTTATAAATTTCTAACAATGTATAAAGTGAAGCATATTCCTTATATGAGGGTAATTTGGTTTTAAAAAACTCATTTAAATCATAGTGATTTTGAATTTCATTAATCAAATTATATTTTTGTCTTTTTAAGACACCTCTGTTTAAAGATTTTGATGATTCAATAATGGTAGTAAGAATCATATCTGCTTTACTTTCAGAAATGTTCTTATACTTATTTAGGGTTTCATACAATTTGTATTCTTTCCCTAATTCAGTTTTAACAAAATATTTTTTTAAAATACGAGCTGCCTTAGAATCTTTACCCGAAAGAGTATCTGCCGTGATTTGTCTCACAAGCAACTCAAAAAGGATACCCGTATTTTTGTACTTTGAATGTTTAATGTTCATTCCAAATAGGTTTTATTATAAATATATAGAGATTCTTACTCCTTAATATTACTTTCATCTAACAATGATTCCCCTTCATTTTTCAAACTCAATTTTTTATTGAGAGATTCGAATAATTGTTGATTTTTTAATTTAGCTTCTAAAGCTAATGGAGAACCGCCTTTATATTGTGGCCTAATGGAATTAGATTCGTTGTCATCATTTTTCATTCCTTTAGCACCTAATCTATCTTTACCAAAAGCGTTGTCTTGAGTATTTCTATCTGAAACTTTTTCTTCTGGGCGTCCTAAAGGTGCTTTCTCATCATATCCTGTAGGGACATTAGTTGAATTGTCTTCATATCTTCCTCTTCCATATAGTGAAGCTAAATCGTGTGGTGTACCATATGATTTACCTGTTTCTAATGGATCATTACCTTCAGCTTCGATTTGAGTAATACGGAATCTACGTTTTTGGTCCTGTAAGATTAGGTCTCTATACTCATCATATTGATCTGAACTAAAATGGAATACGTTTTCATAGATCCAATCTGAGGGGAATAATTTTGATTCCATCATTGAATTAGCTAAATCTACTTTCTCTTTCATCAATGCGATTTTTTCCTGATCGTAGATGATAGAAGGAGTTGTGAGTGATAATTCAAAATTTGTCAATGATTCTTCAGTGTATCCTTGTGTGTATAGGTGTACTAAAGCAATTTTATATAACTCGGATAATACAATACGTTGGATACGGTCAATTGTACGAGCAAAACGAATATCTTCAGCCGCTAATGTAGCTTTACCGGTTAAATCTTTTTCATAACCCATAAATGCTTTAGGCACCTTAAGGGCAGCGAATAATTTATCACGTAAATAAGTTACGTCAGCAATACCATCGTATTGTAATCCTGGGGTGGTATCAATTTTAGTTGATGTATCATTGCCTCTAACAGGGATATAAAAATCCTCCATTAGGTTCTGCATGTTATATTTTAAGTTATATTCACCTGTTTGTGGATCAGTCAATGGAGTGCGTTTCATTGTACTGATGGTTTTCTGCATGAAGTTTTCTACTTCGTTAGGAGGAATTGATCCAACATTAATATAGAAAATACGACGATCTGGGCTACGTGAAATTCTATGTATTAACATAGCATCTTCCATCAATGTATATTGTTTGAAAATACGGCGAGCAGGTTCAATATAAGAACGGCCATAAGGAAGGAAGTTAACATCTGTTAATAAACGGAAGTGAGCCATTTCATAATTATCAAAATAAACTCCTTGATCGTTTTTCTCAAATGAATTAGGAACACCATAATAGCCTGATCCTCCACCATAAATCCCTTCAGGTGAATAACGGAAACGTACGGCGTTTGGATGTTCGGGGTCGTATGCTTCTTGTCTTTCAATGTGGTATGCTGTAAATGGAATTACATTATAAACACCATATTTTTCAGCAATTTCTAATTTTAAGAAGAAGTCACCGTATTTGTTCATTTGGCGAATCCAAGACCACAAGTTAAATTCGATGTTTAATACATCATAAAACAAGTTATAAAGGATTTTTTGGATGTTATCATCGCTTGAGCGAATTTGTAACACCTCACCCATATCATTTTTTAGGGTAGATTCATCCGAAATAATATCGAGAGCAGAAGCAATAATAGCGTCATTATCCATCACGTCATAATCTGAGTAGATCATGGTACGTAAGTATTGATAATTTACGTTTAATTGTTGGCCCCACAAAGAAGTAGATGAGGGAGAATAGATACGGTTGTATCTATCCATAATAGAATTAGTTGCTACATCTCCTGACATTTGGATACTGTCAACATCCATAACTCGGAGTTGGTTGCCCCCCTCATTTCTTATGATAACGTCTGTTGAAAACAAACGTTGTAATCGGGTAAATAATCTTGTATCTGCCATTTTAAATCAGTTATATCGTATAAATATTACAGAAGCCATTTAATGTCTTCTTTCCCTCCATATGGATTATCTATTTGGTAGGGATTATTTTTTCCATTCGGACTATAAGCACCAATATAAGAAGTTTTAGTTATACCTCCAAGTGTAGCTCTAGTCATGTCGTGAGAATGTTGTTGGAATTTAAGGGATGTATCTCTTAAGAACATAGCTATACCAAAAGCCATGACCAAATCATCATTGTATCCGGATTGGGCTTCGGGTCGACCGTTTTTCCAAACAAATACTTTCATTTCCTCTAGCAATCGTTTTGAGTGAATTGTAACTGATCTATCACCTACATACTCTCTAAATTTATTTACAACTAATGGTCTTGTTCTCATTGACATTGTAAATCCAGGAGTCATTTCACTATTACCTTCAAATACTTTTAAATATGATTCGGCGGTAAGTTGGTCTGATTTAGGTGAATGGTATAGATTTCTATATCCACGCTCAATGATTGAATCTAATGTTGCCCAACCAATTGAAGCGTTTTCAACTACCAACATTGCGTTGTTGTATTCGGAACCTAAACCAACTAAGAAATAACCAAATTCTTTAGGAGGCATTTGACCTCTATATTCGGCTACTTGTGTGTTTGTTTGAATATCAATTACGTGTGCTGTTGAAAAGTCTTTACCATCACCACGAGCAACGTCTGCTGTGATCATATATTCTCTTGAGTAATCGGCTGCTTCCCAAATCCATAAGTTTTGGTCTACACCTCTACGTTCAAGTGGATCTTGAATTGTTGTTTCTTTTAAAAATTCAATCCATTCATTATAGAATACAACATCACCAGAAGTACTAAAATCACAGTCACATTCTTGGGCTGCTAATCTAGGATCACCTAGTAATTCATTTTGCCTATCTCTCCAGGCTTGGTCTCGTTCAGGGTGAACAAACCAAGGTAATTTAATTGGTAAGAAATCGTTTTCTTTATTTTCTGCTGAAACCCAAGTTTTATGGAACCAGTTACCTGTACCATAAGGAGTAGACAATACAATAGCACCACCACCCGTAGCAAGGGTTTGTTGAGCTGAGGCCCAAATCTCACCAATTTGTTCAATGAACGCCGCCTCATCCACAATCAACAAAGAAACGGCTTCTGAACGACCAGCATCACTTGATGCTGAAGTTGCTTTGATTTGTGATCCGTTACTTAATCGTAATGATAATTTGTTATTTTCTTCTGCTTGAATTTTTAACCAGGAAGGTAAGTTATCATACATAAACTTAACCTTTGTAACCATGTTACGAGCAGTTTCCTGTTTTGTCGCAATACAAAGTACGTTTTTATCTTTATGAAACAACATTAACCAAAGTGAATAACCTGCGGCTAATGTTGAAATACCTAACTGACGAGATTTCAATACAATTGAGTATGGATTATCTCTAAATAAACGTAATGTTTTTTCTTGGAAAGGATATAGATTGAATACTACTCTACCTCTTTGTGGGTGTTGAATATTACAATATTTTTTCATAAAGTGAGCCGGGTCTTGGGCACACTTTAGATATTCCTGGCGGATAATTGTTTTTAAATCTGGTTGACTCATTTGCCTAATTTCCAGTAAATACGACCCATTACAATAGGATTAAATTTATTATTAACCCCTATCCCTAAGCCATATCCTTGTGAGTTTTTTGTTCTATAGAATAATTCCCCTCCAAAATAATTAAGTGTTGAGACATCTAAACCAATTCCGTAATATAATTCTCGTTGGTTGATATATTCTTTAACTGTAATAGTTTGGGTTGGGTATTTTAGAGTATATTTAATTTGTCTTCCTGAAATTGAGTTTTGGGTTACTGTATCAGAAATGACTAAATATAAACTATCTAATTCTTGTTCATCGTCGTAATACTTTTCAGCATAATAATCTGCTAAAATAGCAGCTGTATCAATTGGGGTGGTAAAAGTATCAATTTTAACTTTTGTGACGTATTTAACTTTAGGAACGTAAACTGGGGTTTCTTTAGTTATAGTTACGTATTCAACTACTGTATCTTGTTCGATACGAGGAGTAGTGACAGTACCACTACCACTACACTCACGCATCAATAAAATTATAATAAATAAAACTACTATAATTAGTGTTTTAAAATCAATTTTCTCTAAAACCTTTAACCAATTCATATTAATCTTCGGATTCGTCGTCTACTGACGGGTTAATTAAAGCTTCAAGTTCTTTTTTGATTTTGGTTAATGATTTTAACCTTTTCAAATAAGCATCTTTTTCAACACCTTCAGCTTTTTTCCATTTGTTAACTACTGTTTTCATTTCTTTAGTTACATCAGCTAACTGTGAAGCCAATTTAGCTACTGAATCTTTAGGATTGATATCTGCTGCTGTTGGTTCAACATCATCATCAATATCTTCAGAAAGACCTGCTGCTTTAGTTAATTCAACAGTTTTTTCTAATTCCTTATTTAAGTCTTGTTGAGTCTTTACATCTTCAGGAGTAGCTTCCGATAAAACAGAAATGATTTCTTCGCGAATATACTTTTTGAATTCAGATTTTTTCATGATTGTAGTTTTCGTATAAATATTACAATCCTAATTGAAATTTCAATTGCTCTATACGTTGTTCAGTAGGACCTTCAAGAACACCATAATTTTTAATTCTTGATTTGTATGTTGTAAGAGTATTGACAATAATATTATCAATCAATTCACGATACTTTAAATCAGTTTCACGAACACCATTATCTTCCATTTCAACACCTTCAGGAGAAATATAAAACAAATAATCATATTCATTCATCAAACGTGAAGCTAATTGAGTATAATCTGTTGCTTCATCATAATCTATAGATTTAGCCGCTTTAGTAAATGCTATAACATCAACCACAGTTCTATCTGTGATTATGTTTTCACACATTAATTCGCTAGCACGTTCAGCTAAAAATACAATTTGTCCTTTAATTGTTGAATCAGTATTCAATGGGATACCTAAATCGCTCAAATATTTTGAACGTTCAGTTGCAAATTGATAATCCTTAAATTCAGGCAATTCTTTCAACGCATTTACAAGCGTTGTTTTGCCTACTGACATTGTTCCACAAAAACCTATTTTCATAATTTTATTTTGGTTGTGAATCTCCCCTCCAAACACGATAACTATCTGAATCAAAGTGTTGGGTTGATACTTCAAATATAACACCCTCTGTTAATGCCTCCAACTGATGTGGTTGGCCTGGGTATTGTCTTACGGAATCACCTACACGTAAATGTTGTTCGTGTACTTCAGCTGTTTCGGTATCAATCCAGCGATACAAAAATTCGCCTTCATCTACATACCATGTTTCGTCTTTAATCAAATGGTAGTGCATTGAGAATTTAGCACCTTGTTTAAAACAAAGTAATTTACCACAATATTTGTCGTTATTCTCAAATATGATTTCATGTCCCCAACCTTTAGGAACATTACACTCAGGACATTCCTTAGCGTTAATTACAATTGGCTTTTCCATTTAGAATCTTGTTGTTCCTCGCATCGCAGGATTTTTATACCAAGGCAAACCTTCTCTATCGCGTCTTGCTTCTTTCCATTCGTCTTCAGTTTTTTGAATGCCGTGGAGATAATATTCGCGTTTACGCATATCGCCTTCTGGGATTAGGGCTGGTCCATCCCAATTATGTAATTTGTTGTTCCAAACATAAGCAATCGTCCCGTCTGCTTTTGTTAATTTTTTTGTAAATTCGTATTTTTCACTCATAACTATTAAAATGTAATATTATCTCCTTGATGGTTATCCCATTCGCAAATGTACGTATCTCCTTTAACTTCACAAAATTTAGATAGAATATCTTCTACCACATAAATTCCTTGTGCTCCTGAAACTGTAATACCACGAGCTGATAAGGCATCACCTACAAAGTGAACATTGTTAAATTGAGCCAATGCTAGATTTTTATAATCTACAAGTGGTTCAGGTGACAAATATTTAACTTCAGGAACATAAATACCCCAATCGTCTTGAAGTGTTGGGAATACTTTTTTCATATCATCGATAAAATCATCAATGTATTGGAAGTAACCTTGGAATGCTTCTCTAATATCAATTAAAGATTCAACACGCAAAGCATCAATCATTTCACCTTCACTTGTAACACCTACTTTACGAGTAGGGCTGTAGTAAAGACCTGAGTGGATTTTAGGAGCATTGCGACCTTCAATACCCTGATTTTTAATCCATGTTTTGTTTACCTTTTGAACCAAGTCACGTGACCATTTGAATGGTTCTTCAATACCAGGAATTTCCATCAAAATGCCGAAATTGGTCATATTGTTACGATGTTCTTCTCCTTTTTTAGCGTGACCATTGTAGCTAACATCTCCGTATGTTTGTTCAACAGCTACATAAGCAGCATTGTTATTTGTACAAAATGAGCGAAGTGAAACACCATTATCGAATTTACGATACAACTTAAAGTCGTAACTGATATCGATTAGTTTCTGAAAGTGATGTTGTGGTGCTTCGAATCGAACACCAATTTGTACTGGTTTTGGTTCAGTTGGGAATGAATATTCATCTGCTAATTCTTTACCGAAATCAATACCTGATTTACCAACGGCAAATATTAGGCGATCATATTCTATTCTATCTAATGCTCCTGTTATTGCAATTTGATCTTCAAAGTCAATACCAGTTACTTTAGTTTCCCAAATAAATTCAACACCTTTAGATACTAAATAATCGTACCAATTTTTACCAATTTCGTGTAGATAATCTGTACCAACGTGCCATACAGGGAACAAACGTAAACCGAAATATGGTTTAATGAAATCTGGTTCTGCTTGAGGATCTGAACATTGTACTTCCTCTGGTTTAGGATGGAAACGTTTAAAGTTGTTGATTACCTCATCAAACAATTCCATTGCCTTTTCTTCTCCACAATACTTAGACATATGGCCTCCAATTGCGGTGTGATAAGTCAATTTACCATCACTCCAACCACCAGCACCTAAAAAGCCCTCCATTACTTCGGCAGGTTTACGATTATATGGGTCTTTGCCCATATCGATGATGGTGATAAGTTCTCCAGGATAACCATTGTCTACAAGTTTTGTTGCTGCGTTTACGCCTGCTACACCTGCGCCTACAATTACGATTTTTTCCATTTTATATTTTACCTTTATTTCTATTTAACTATTGAATATACGAACAAAAAGTGTGGCCCCCAAATTGGAGGCCACAGCTCTCTAAAAATTGTTTTTAAGCGACGGGCTATGAATCCGTCTATAAGATTATTAACCTGCGTATACTATCCAGGTGTCATGTATATTAGAATATGTAATAAAAGCACCCATAGCAATAGCTCCAGAAGGACCAAATAAATCAGTTGATGGATTACCTGTAAAGTTAGGTCCGGCAAAAGATGCCCATCTATCACCTAATCTAGCTAATAAATTAGTCAATGCTTCTTTTGCTGTTGCTTCATCGGGATCGTCTCCTCCAACGGATGCTGCTGAATCAACCACTGTTGAATATGCTTGGATATGACCAATTCCCCCTGTTGGAGTTCCATCAGGTTGTGGGAGGTAAATAGCCCAAACTACATCTGTTGGTGAATGAACTAGGGGATCATATGTAATAGGTTGTTGGAAAGTATTAGTACCATTAGGTAAACCATTAGCATATACGTTATATGGTGTTTCTGCTGTTGTTGTTTCTGTATTAATAACAAAAGAGCACATTGTAGTTGCGCTTTCATTACCACCACCAATATCAGCAGGAGACATTCCTGCTAGAGTAGCCCATGAATAATAGGATACACCCCCAGCAAGAGCTATATTACCTTGAGTGGCTGAGTTGGTCATGGTGCTATCAGTAGTACCAAAAGCAAATGTGTTTAAGCTTCCGTCTTTTAATAATCTTGGGAATAATGCCATTTGTATGTATATTTTATTTTTGTGTTGATTATAAATATGATAAATTTTCTACTTCTTTCCAAATCTTAAGAAGGAGTTTTCCTTCACCTTTATGTAATCTATGCCAATCGTGTTTTGGAATTTCAATTGTCATATTTGGTTCTAATTTTTTAGGTAATTCATTATCGTATTGAAATTTCCACCCATTACCTGCTTGTATAACCTCAACAACTCTGTCTTCATCATCGCGATGCCACATTAACTCTATTGGGTCAATGTTTTCTCCAAATTCTCGGATTACGTACTTATTGTTGATTTCTATATCAACGTAAGGACGATCACCAGAATCCTGAGAAGTTTGATTTGAGTCCGAGTAATTTTGCATAACGTGGTAATCTACAGCTCCAATATGATGCCTTTGTTTTGTCATTCCTAGTTGAACACTTATGTCTTTTAGCAAATGCTTGACGAGCTTTTGAATTATTAATTTTTGCCTTTAAACCACCTGAACCAAAACGTACTGTTTTAATTTTCTTGGTTTTAGGATCGCGAACATATACTTTGTAAGCTTTACCACCTGATGAATCGCGCATTGGTTTTCCAATTGGTGGGTCTTTCTTTTTGCCTGTTTTAGCTTCGGTTAAAGCGTTTAATTCGCCTCTTAATTCTTCCCAATCAGCTAATGAACCACCTTTAATGAAATCAATAGCGGCTTTTAAACTTGCAAAACCTAATTCTTTGTAGTGGTTTTTTAATTTGTTGATAGCGTCTCTAACACCAACTGATTTTAGGTTGATTTCATTTAAGCTACCAGCTTGCAATGTGTAACCCCAACGTTTAAGTTTTGCTTCTAATTCAGCTTTGTCTTTAGCTTCAAAATCAAATGAATCATTTTCTCCATAATAGCCAGTGCCTCTTTTGTAAATTTTAGTTTCACCGGCATCACCATTAGGATCATCATAGATAGCAATTTCATCACTTTCAAATGTACCTTCATTTAAATCAAGATATTCATCTTCCATAATGAAATCTAAAGGAACACGAGTACCATCTTCTAATGTACCATATTCACCTAAATTTGTTTCGGAAAGAATAGCTAAATCATCCTCGTTGGTAACTTCAATAATACCACGAGAATAGAATGAACGAGCTTCAGCCCATAAGTTAAAATACTTATCCGAACCGGCACGATATGTCTGTTCTGTAAGCGGTTTATTATTGTCTATATGGTATTTTAATCCATCAGACAATATCTCACGCGGTGCTACATTTTCATTGAGCATCAACGCCTTTTTAGTATCGCAAGTATTACATCCGCATTTACACATATCTATAAATATTAACTTATTTTAATAAATACTGAGCTAACTTCGCTTTTACTTTTAGCGTAGTTAACAAATGAATTTATAATTGAATCTTTTTTATCGGAATTATCTACTATATTAAGTAAATTTAATCCCATATATTTTGAATATTTTTTATTACCATCTGCCTCTGGGTAGAAGGTATCGAAATCAGCTCCTGTATATTTGTTATATAAATCTTTAAATTGAGACTCAAATTCAGGAGTTGGATTATTAACTAAATCTCTAACAGAATTTCCATCAGGAAGAGTAGATGAACCTAATTTAGATAAAATAGCATCTATTGCTCCAGTAGAAATTTTTCCATGTTTTGCTGCTTTGCCCATAATTTCTCCTTGGAAAGCAGACATATTAGAAAATGTTCTAAATTGAATTTTACCATCATCATAATTCAAATAAACATCATTTGATTTTGGTGATGCTGTGTATCCTTCATATTTGTAAGAAGTAGTATCTGTTTCTAAATTATAAACATCAATTTTTGGGCTTGAGGTTTGTTTTAAAGATACACCTATTAATTTTTTACTATTAAATAATTCTTTAATTAAATCATTTAATTTACCAATATCTGTAGGGAAATCAATATCTTTTACTTCAGGGCTAACTAACCAAATATCTGCGGGATTCCATTTGTTAATGTTACTTAGGGAACCTTCTTGTTTAATGGCTGTTTTAGCTGCTGCTTCAATTTTATCTACAAAGCTAGAACCTCTATGGAATTCAAAATCACCAGGATAAGATGATGCTAATACATTAGCTGAAGACACTACTGATTTTAACCAGCTTGGTTGAGATTGTAAGAATGAAAATACTTCTTCAGCTGATGAGGTAGCATCTACTTTAGATTCAATTGATTTAAGGTTATCTAATGTAATATCTTCATTAGAAATTTCTTTACCTAAAGCATATCTAATAGCACTAACATAAGCTTGAGCTGATTCTCCTAAGGCAGTAACTGCTGCTCCAGCACCTGAACCTGAACCACCGCCAAATTCTTTAGATTTTTTAAGTTTGCCTGAAGATAGTGTGGTTGATTCTCCGTCTATGTTTCCGGTTACTGTTATTTTTTTAGCTTTGTTTAGTGCTTGTTCTATATCGTCTTGAGATGAATTTGTATCAAAATCAACTCCATCAATATTTACTTTATCTAAAATAATAGTACCTCCATCCTCTAATTCAAAAGGACTATTGTTAAATAATTTATCAATAAATAAAGGAATACGAGGTGCTCTTTTTTGAAGAATAGAAGCAGTTAAACCCTCATTAATAGTAACATTTATATTAAAGTTATTTAATAATGATTCAAGCAAAAGAATATCCTGCTCATTATTCATGTCAGGATATCCCTTAGGGAATTTATATGAAAACTTTTTAAAAAATAAATCTAGAGCGTCCATTAATTTCCTCCTGTTGGTTGTTCTTCTGTTTCAGTTTCAGTCTCTGTTTCTGTTTCGGTTTCAGTTTCACCTCCACCTTCACCACCAGGGAAATTACCTCCACCAGTTGAGGATGCTGAAGATGAGGTTTCTGTTGAAGCAGCTAATTCACCTGATGCTTCCATAGCTTCTGCTTGACCATTACCATAAGATAAAATACGAGCGATAGCTTCTGTTGCTCTTTCTTCCTCATTCAAATTCAACAAATAGTATCTTTTACCTTCAACGGTACAAATCCAACTTCGAACAGCCCATATTAAGTTAAAAGTTTCATCATTTGCTAATACAATACGGAATGTAGTTGGTTTTGGAGCTACCCATTGAATTTCTCTAACAAATACCTCATATTGGTCTGTTAATAAATCAACTAATACTCTTTTTAATTCTGGGAATTTTAAGAGGATTGGGAATTTTTCCGATTCCAAAGAGATATCTACCTCAGCCGATGAATCTAAATCCACTGATGAGGTAGGTTTGTATACTTGTTTTACAAGTACCTTAATTTTTTCTCTTAGTTCGTTTGATGTCATTAGTTAGACTTTAATTTTTCAGCTAAACGAGCAGCAATTTTTTTAGCTTTATCTAAATCGCCTTTATTCATTGCTTTTCTAGCTTGTTGAAGTTGATAGGTTTTAGATTCGTCTCCTTTATGCTTATTCATTGCTTTTTGGATATCTGAAGCTACCTTGTCTACTTCACCTGCTTCTTCTTTCTTAAAACCTTCTCTATCCATGTCTGCTTTACTAGCTGCTGCATATCCCGGATTTTTTTCCCTTTTTTCTTTTTCATCAGCTGCTAATTTAGCTAGACGTTTTTGGAAGAATGAATTTTCATCAATTGCATCTTCTTCTTGAGCAACATCTACCATAGCATCGATTTGAGGTTCTTTTATCTCAAAATCAAGATAATGTTTAGCGCTAACCAAAGCTTCTTTAGCATTGATTACTTTTGCTTGCCACCAATGTGGAAAATCAACCTCACCTTTACCTTCAAACTCATCTACCATTTGGTAGAGTTCCATAGCGTATTTTCCAATACGGTATAGATCGCCTTTGAGCATGTGAGGTTCGTTATCTTGGTGACCTAAGTCCATATCTTCAGATAATGGAGCATTCATCATTAATTCTTCAGCACGTGAGATAGCGTTATCTAAACCATCAAAGAATAAGTCATCGCCTACAACATTGTAAGCATTGTCTTTTAGTTTATTTAACATATCTACAATACGTTGGATATCTTTAGCATTACCTAAAGCCCAAGTACCTTCTTTAACTTCGCCTTTAGCTTTTTTAATAGCAGCATCGCGAGCAGCTAAGTAATCATCTGAATCAACGTCTCCATCTTTATCCATATCTTTACCTTTGGCTTCTTTCATTCTAAAGTCGGGACCACCTTCTCTATAAGGAGCATATTGATTATACAAATCTTTAGCATCTTCACCATATCCAAGACCTTCAAGATCTTTTATGATTGAACGAATATCACTTTGTTGAGCACTACCATTTTGATATGCTCTATTATCATCTGACATCATGTAGAACCAATCATGAGATTTTAATTTAGCTTCTAATTGGTCTAAAGCATTTGAGACAGTAGCTAATTTGCCTTCTTCTTCGTATCTGTCAGCGCCAACTTCAGCGTCAATTTCTTTAACAGGACCTTGTAAAGAGGCCATGATCATTTCTCTAACTTTGTCTTTGTTCATAGTTTCAGTTTGTTTCTTTGCTATATTTGTTGCGCGACCATACATCACTTTTTCCGCGTCTTTACCATAACGCTTGACAAAGGACCTCTTGTTTGCCTTGAGGTCCATTATCGCATCTTCTCTCTTCTCGAGTTCTTTTTTGGTAAGTTCGCGTTCGTTGAGCATATTTTATTTTGCTTTATCTTCAGCAGTAGATGCTTTACGATATTCAGTTACTAATTTTTTAAGTTCACCTAATGCTTTACGAGCGCGGCCATGAGCAGCTTTAGATTTACCAGCGTGTTCAGCTTTAAATGTTTCGTATAAAGCGTCAATTTGTTCGAATAATTCTTGTGTATTCATATTATATAGATTTTATTTAATTATTTTTTAAGTTTAGTCCACATTGGGAACATTACCTCACCGATTTTCATTGAATCTTCTTTATCATCAGCCATATCTTTTTCTAGGGCTTTGATATGTTCAGCGTCATCAGCTTCAGCATCTTTGTAATACTCTTTAGTATTTTCTTCAACTTCCATTTCTTCAGCAATTTCAGTACCAGCAATGTGTTGACGAGTAAAGAATGTAATTGTATTACCAATTTGTGATTCTAATTTCTTGTCACCTAATTTCTTAGCAGCTTCCATAGCTTGAGTTAAAGTGTCTTGAACTACTTTAGCTTCTGGGTTGATTTCAGATGTGGTTTCTGTATCGATTGTTTCTGTATCATCAACAGCTACGTCTGTTGTTTCTTCAGCATCTACTTCTTCATCACCTTCAGCTTCGTATAAACCACCATCAAGATCCCACATTTGGATAATGTGCTCTAAATTAGCTTTAGCTTCAGATGTATCCATTGCTGAGATTAATTCGTCAATGAATCTTTCAGGACCCAAAGCATTCATGATCAGTTCAACCATAGCTAATACTTCTGAGTTTTGGGTTTCGGCTAAGAAATCTTCTTCCGATTCAGGATTCTCATCTGTGTAATCTACATCTTTTTCGTATTCAGCTAGCATAGCTGCTTTGATCATTTCTTTTAATTCGGATTTTTTCATTTTATTTGATTTATTTTCTTCTCTAACGAATACGTTAGCTTTTTCTCTTGCGTCTAAATCAGCTCTTGAATCTTCAGCTGAGATCATTTCAACTTCACCTTCAGGGCTTACGTTTGCTACTTTAGCATTTCTAGAAGCAGCGTTAACTACTACTCCGTCTTTGATATAGAAAGAACCACCTGCGTATTTACCCAAGTAGTTACTAATGTCAAAGCCATTAACATCTTTCCAATCCTCACCAGGAGTGTTAGGGCCTGCTTCAACATCAAGATCAAATGAGCTTTCTTCTACATCAGGAGATACTACATATTTAAGATCTAAATCATCATCAGCAGTAAAAGCATCTGCTACTTTTTGAGCGATTTTTCTAGTTGTTTCTACGTCAAATTTATCTCCCTGAGCTTCGAATAATATTTCATCACCATCCTCATCGTATTGGGTTTCCCAAGAATCATCGTCGTCATCTTCTTCCCCAGCATACCAAGATTGATCTGGGTCGTGTTTGGCTTCTTGAGTGAAGTCGTGTCCTTTAGGATAACGTGAGTCTTGAGTTAAAGCTGGGAATAATACTTTACCAGCAGCAACAGCAGCGTCATCAAAAGCTAATCTAATTCCTTCGCTTCTATCACCTTCACCACCATTCATTTTATCGAGTAATTCGTAGTAATCCATACCACCGAATTCACCATATCCTCCATAATTATCCTCTTTCCAAGTATTACCTTCATCATCATGCATGTAAACGGTAATTGTATTTTGGGGTTCTGAACCGATTTGTTCTTCGGTATCTTGTGTAAACCAAGAAAATTGACCTTCATTCAATGAGGCATGGAAGGTAGATTTATTTTCTTTCAAAAATTTTCTATAATCAAAGTTTGCCATTTCGTAAGTATTTGTTATAAATATGTTGAAATTTATGTTTATGCGATGGATTTAATTACTGGGTAAGCAGTGGCTATGGCTTCATCTCCTTTAGCAATTGTTTTTAATGAAGCTAATGCTCCTTTAAACCAACTTGCTTTGCTCAAAGAAGCTACAGCATCAGCACCATAACCAGCAGCCATAGAAATAATAATAAGAGCATATATCATTTTAGTATGAGCTTCTACTTTAGCTTTATCCTTAATAAAGAAAGATAAGACACGGCGAATAGGTTCTTGGAATGCTACTTCATTATCATGAGCCCAATGATGAACTTTTTCAGCAAAATCCTCACCTTTTTTCCAATTTAGTTTTTTAAATAAAAGTTTTGCCATTTTAGAAATAAAACCAATTAAAGCATTACCTGTTAAAACAACAGTAATAGCCGTTGTCAAAGCAGCTTCATCTAATTGTTCTTTATCGCCTTGTTTTGCTTTTAATTCTTTATCTAAAATATTAGCAATACCATTAGCGGTAGCTATTAATTCAGCATCAAATGCTTTTTCTTCGGCTCCACCATCTTCAACTTCACTTAATAGAGGGTTATTAGCTAAATATGCTTTTAAATCAAATTCGTTTTTCATTATTTCTTATGATAAGTTCCTTTTTTGTACTTTGCTTTGTCTGTGTTAGAAACGAATTGTTTTCCTTTACGAGATGCTGCTGCTTTTTTACGTGATGTTTTAGCTCGTTCTGCTTTAGTTAATGATTGAGCTTTTTTCTTAGGCAAACAACGTGTTGTAGCATCGCCTTTTTTCATTGTTCCACAAGGGCCAGTAATATTACCTTGAGTATCAATGCGCACCCAGTCCTCTTTTTTGAACCAGTCGCGCAATGACTCATCGATAATTTCCTTTAGACGCTCTCGTGTTATCATTTTTTCTTAGATCTACCAGACATTTGTCCTTTACATACTTTTACAGCACGACCTGAAAGATAAGCAGATGATTTTTCACCAGCGGCTTGTCTTCTTTTAATGTATGCTTTACCTTTTTCGCAAAGTTCTTCGTAGATAACACCTTCACCTAATTTGATAGTTTCAACTAATTCTTGAGCGGCTCTAATTAAATCTTGTTTAGCTACTTTTTTATCAACGCCTCTATATTTAGCAATTTTATTAACTGCGTTTTGGGCAATGCGTTTTTCTTCAGTTGAAGCACCTTCTTCTAAACCTTGCTCGCGACGTAAAGTTTCTTCATCGTGTTCAGCTTGTTTACGAGCTTCTTCCTCCATAAACACACGTTTAAAATCAGCAAAGCTGTTTACTGGTTCGTAGTATAATTCAACTGTTTCATCATCACAATTGATACGAATGTCGCTGGTTTGGTAACCCATATCTAGGATAAGGGTATCATAGTATTTTCCAATAGCGGTTCCGCCAGTAATACGAGCGCCTACCTTTTCAGCCCAACCTGCTACAGTGTTT
>OCVQ010000889.1_pt1 | contig 25038 bp, 25 predicted proteins | sample 1539061 | NCBI WGS metagenome assembly OCVQ01 (sample SAMEA3355526, study PRJEB22509) | marine metagenome | biome: marine; feature: river plume; material: water | place: USA | collected 2010-08-08 | depth 0.5 m | reverse complement strand
ATACTCATCTTTTATTTCACACTCTCACATCTCTTTCTCTTCAACTTTCTTTTCCGTCTGCCGACGGCTAAATCGCGTAGGTTTTGTTTACCCTATCCAATATCTAGAGCTGTTTCAGTTAAGAAATATGTGTGGCATGGATAATTTCCAATTGAAGTATTCATACGTGATTAGATGTCTCGCGCAGATATTTTAGTGTCTGGCTATTTTTTTCTCTACATGTATAATATATGTCTGATTTGATTATTGAGGATAACGCAATTTCGGTAGCCGATACAGGTGTAACAACCACTCTTGCCAAACCAAAAAGAGTCTCGTTTATGGATATTATCGCGGAAAAACAAAAGGATCAAGATTTTAATCAACGACTAAATGTAGCACTATCTGTTGGCCTCGAACTGTATCGCGTTTTAATGGGAGCCTTACTAGTATTTGTCGTGCCACAACAATGTAACGATAATATATGTACCACAAGCGAAATCGTCAGGCGATCAGACCCAATTTCTATAACAGCATTCATATGTAATATGTTAACGTTAGTATCATTCATGACACTATATTTTATAGAGGTAAAGAGAGAAAATAAAATGATAACTTATCTAGAAGTAAACAAATTCACACCTTCTGACAACCAATCAGTTGGAGAAGCATTAGAAAAACTAGCCCCATCTAAAAAACAAGTTATATGGGACTACGATGGATATTACCAAAAAGCAGGGTATATTTCAACTGGATTTTACACTGTTAATGCGATATTCAGTTCGATTGTTATTTATATCAACTACTTAGATACTACTACACTTACAGTATTAATAACAAACATGTTGTTCATGGGGCTGAAAGTGGCAGATGTGTTTAGTTTAGTAAACACAGATAAAAATATTTTTTACAGCGCATACCTCAAAGACAGGGTTCAATACAACGACGTAGATCCGGATAAAACATACCGTAAACCTGAAGTATCTAATCAAGTAGAAGAAGTAACAGATGACACCGTCGATGAATCTGCTATATCACTATTCGTCGAATCAAGTGACTCAGTGTGAGTTAGTTTTTCTATAATAAACATGCGTCGATAAATCTTTTGGCCTTCTTTAGTATAGCCATTGCTTACTCGTTTAGGTGTCATTTTGTAATTACACGACTTTAGTATTTGTCGTACCAAATTTAACAATGGCCATCTTTGATTATCTTCAGCAGTAGACTGAAGACACGTTAACGACGAAGAGGCGAAAATTTGTTTCAAAATGGAGATATCTTCTTTCACATTCAGGTAGATATCCTTATCTAAAAAGACCTCCCTGGGTATTAGCATGCCATTTAACTCATCAAAGTTATTTACATACACTTTACATTTATTTAGAAACGATTTAATATATTCGGTTTGCTGATTGTTCATCCAAATATATTAAATATAGGTCCTTTTTTTAAGCTGTTTGTGCTACCAAAGATATTGTTGGATACAGTTATCTTCTCTACAATCGCTAGATATTACGATCCTGTCAAACGCCTAGTTCGTGGCGATCGTCTTGTTCGGTTTGTGCGTTTATGATGTATAATGTTGCCTCCGACCATATTGTCATTATTGCCATTTTCACGGATAGTAAGAAGTATATCGGCAACACCATTTATATCTGTTATCGCTTTCATAATTGATTGTATTTGATCAATTGATAATGTATTTAATGCTGGCGCAATTTGATTGTTATCAGTAACCTGAAGATTATTTAACTCTAAAACAATAGCAATCAGATTGATAGTTTGTTCTGGATTTTTGGCGTATTCGTTTGAAATAGTATTAATCAATAACCGTTTTTCTATCTCAATGACTATGACAGACAATTGTTCCTCGCTTAAAGTTTGTAACTCTTTTTTATAATTTAATGATGTCTGGTTAGATAAACTAGGCAAATAAGTGTTGATTACTCCCATACAAATCCCATTATTATCATTTTGGCAGATCGATGATATATCGTCCACGAGTGATCCTTTGCCAATGGCTTCACCTATTTCGCCTAATTCAATATAATCATTTGGGTCTGAAAACATAGCCAGTAACCCCGTTGAACCAATCGCGATGCCTTTAGCGTCTGTAATAAATTTAGAATCTTCTGGTTCTGGTACGTCGGGATCCCAACTCGGATAGAATTTTAAATACTCGGATTCTTCCATATAAAACTGAACCACAGTGGCCTCGTAATTGCCTTGCTGTAATAAGTTATCAGTTGTATAAGAATTGTACTTATTAAATATGGTTGTTGAAGGAGTAAAGAGCTGAATAAGCCGTTGTTTTTCATCAGACTCGCCTGCTCCTTCTATTATGATCGAAGTTAAAAGTGAGGACATGTCCTTATTAATTTCAGTGACAATAGTAAAATAACCAAATAAAAATGCGTAATATGGATTGATATCGCCATCTGATACAGTAATCTTAGCAACCTGGGTGTATTGTTTATTTAGTTCGAATAGTTCGCCAACGACTCCAAGCATTTTTAATTTATACAAATCATTAAATTGAAGGAATGTAGGGTGTTTATATATGTCTACAGTGAGGTTAGTGCGTGTTTCAAAATTCAATTTAAAGCGAAGCAAATACAGTAGTTTTAAACTCGCACCAACCATACGAGACGCATATTGCTTCCCAAGATCCCCTGGGAAAAGTATAGTTTGCATTTTTAGAGATGGATACGCAAGAATAGAAAAAAATTTAACGAAAAAGTCGCCATACGATAGGTCGGCTGTATTAATGTAAAGTAATGTTCCCAATATTGCCTCCGCGAAATTTCCAGTCATTTTTTCCGATTCCCGCGTAACCGTACGACGTAGTTCAAATTTTATTCCAGATGGAATTTCGAAAATAGACTGATAGAACGCGACTACATATCCACTAGAACCTAATGTCCTACCCCAATCAAACCCAACTATAATTTGGTTAATATACGCTGATAGTTCCGTGATTACCGTCGCCTTTTCGATTTGTGTGACGGGTGGTATTTCTTTAATAGGTGGGGGGCGACCTTCAAGCGTCCTCCAAATGTTGGTTACATTAGTCATATCTGCTGCCGAGATAATATTACACAAATTAATTAAAGTAAACATGGCACTATTATGAGCGCTACCGTAGCCATTTAGATAATCTGTAATGTTTCGAACCTTGCCTGTATTCTTAGCTTGTAAATCGTCAATCCGGTCTTTAATCCATTTAGATATTTGAGAATTAAGTTGCTTTCCAGTATAACTCCCAAACATTCGAATAAATTCCTTCTTCATAGATGGTTCTGAGCAATGCCCATCCCCTCCAGCTATAGTGGTTTTTACGATTGTATTCAAAATGTTACTAGTATTATTAAAATCTAATTCAAATGTCCCACTTCCCCCGCGCTGCTGCTTATACTTAATAAAATCAACGTCGTTTTTTTTCTGATTACAACATCTATGTGACCAAGCATATTCTAAAGTAATTTCTTTAAATATTGTTTTTTCTACTCCTGATAACGGTTGATTAGATAGCCCCCTTGTCATAATGTTTTTATATTCGTCGCGATATAATGTTAAATACAGCGAGGCCTTGTATACAGGTAGTATATGCTCACATTCAGGTGTTGCTTCTCCATTCATTAAAGGCAACCCACAAATGTAACACTGTGTTTTACCCCACACGATTGGTGCTATAGCATTTCCACATTGTGTTTGTGCGCTACTTCTTTCCCACCATGAACGAGCATTCACTTTATTAATTACTTCATCATAGTCTGTTGTGTAATTCACATCTGGTTTAAATCCATATAATATTTCAAAAGCAACACCCGCATCTAAATTATGCATGTCGTTCCAAGAAAAAAGTTTTTTCGCGTCATCTCTCGACACGGGAGACAGTCGTTGCTCCGATAACCGTTTTGCTCGAAGACGAGCACTATTAGATAAAGTGCTTGGGTCCGGAGGCGAGGAATTAATCTTTTTTTTTGTTCGAGATACACTCTTTGTGCTGGGATTTTTTTTTAATTTTTGTGTAGAACCTTTTACCATACGCGAATTATGTATATTATACGATTATATTATATTTTTATGATCACGAAGATATAATGTGTCGCACCAAGTCAAGTCAAACATTTGCCATATTATTCAGGCGGACATGTAATTATTTATTGAATAAATCGGGTATACTATATACTTCGCCGTGCTTTTCATATTTAGCAATAATGCGAGGGTTATTTCTATTAGAAACAATATCTTCTGGATCATATACATTGTTGTTGTTGTCTAAATAATATACAATTCCCTTAATATCGATTGCACTAACTTCTAACTTTGTGAGTTTATGTTCTGGCTCGATATCAGTAATTATGCCATGTGGTGTCCCTTTGCTATGAGTTCCGCAATATTGTGAATCATCCTTCTTTCGTCTAGTACATTGCTCACTACTAGCACGCTTAGCACAACATCGTTCATATATGGGAACCATATTTTTGGACCTTTTTCTCTTTACAAAGTCCTCCTTCTCAAATTCAAACTTTTCGTAGTCATACACAAACTTTATTAATCCTGACACATCATTTTGATTTCCAAGAGTAGTCAATGTTTGTATCTTTTCTACAACTGCTGTCTTGAAGACATGAACATGTTCATTGATCCTTTTGTTTAATCGTCTTTCCATCGTCGTATAATATTACTACTAATATTAAAGTAATATTATGTTTCAATTTTTTTAATAATAGTTATCTATTAGCAATTGGAAATTTACATTGTTGTTCCTTCTACTTCCTTCTTGGTCTTTTCTTCTAATTCCTTCTTGGCTTTTTCTGCCAGTTCCTTCTTAGCTTTTTCCTCCAGTTCCTTCTTAGTTTTTTCCTCCAACTCCTTCTTGGTCTTTTCTTCCAATTCCTTCTTGGCCTTTTCATCCAGGTCCTTCTTGGCTTTTTCTGCTAGTTCCTTCTTGGCCTTTTCATCCAGGTCCTTCTTGGCTTTTTCTTCCAGTTCCTTCTTGGCTTTTTCTGCTAATTCCTTTTTGGCTTTTTCCTCTAGTTCCTTCTTGGCTTTTTCTTCCAACTCCTTCTTGGCCTTTTCCTCCAACTCCTTCTTGGCCTTTTCTGCGAGTTCCTTCTTGGCCTTTTCCTCCAACTCCTTCTTGGCCTTTTCCTCCAACTCCTTCTTGGCCTTTTCCTCCAACTCCGTCTTGGCCTTTTCTTCTTCATTCATTGCCTCTATTATTTCAAGTTCATCATCTTTTAATTGTAAATCAGATAAAGCAAGTTGTCTCATGTTATAAATATTATCGCTTACCATATCAAATATTTCACCAACAGTCGTTTGCTCCACAATGCTATCATCTGTATCAGTATCGTACGTAAAAGGACTAGCCTGGCCTGTAATAGAAAGTCTCAGATCTTTAGCCGCCTTTTTATTCAAGTTACCCAAACTCATTTCTTCGAACAAGACTTTACTATCTTTTTTTGTTCCGATCAACCCTCCTTCAAATTTGATGTCAGCATTTAGCTGCGCCTCCAAGACGCTTATTTTAGTAATTAACCTATTTAGCAATTTTTCATGGACATGGTAAAAGAAATCCAAATATTTCTCGTACAGAGTGATTTGTTCTTGTAATACAATAACCTCATAATTAAAGGTTGAGACGAAATTATTCACATTTAATCCAAAATTTTGATTTGTAGTATATTGTTTTAAAGCCATTTCCTTCTCTCTTAATATATTAATTAAATAGTTGACAACATTCATAATGTCCTCGTTCAACTGTGTTGTCAATTTAAAGTCATATTCTTTCTCGTCGTCTAAGTCATCATACCGAGGATACTTTTTGTTTCGGAGGATTTCACTTAACTTATTATCAATTAAGCTACGCTCTACATATTCATTTATCAACCTGAACAGTTTATAATATTCGCCATACATACGATTTAATGTAATATTGTAATAATCCCTCAGATACTTGTACTCACGCTTTAACAGGCTGTTTTGAAAATAAAATGAATCCAAGCTAAATATAAACGCGTTAACATCGCGCGTTTTAATAAGTTTGGTGTTTTGTATAAATTCAGTATATATTTCTTCTAATTTAGAAACACGCCCGTCTAGAATCTCAAACAGACTACCTATTTCCATACGCATACCTTTAATTTTGTCAAACACCAGTTTTGTTTTTGTCAATTTTTCTTCCATCTACTATTTATTTAGATAATAATCTTCGAATACGGTATTACACAATGTCTACTAAATAACAAGTAAAAATACAGTATATTGTGTAATATTACATACGAATGTCCATATCAAAACAAATAAAATTATAGATATAGAATATAATGGAAGAAGAGGACGACACATTTTTAAACGATCCGCAAGTGATTAATAATGATGTATTAACATCAAAAGAGCCTGAGTGGAAGAACGAGCACGAGAAAATATTGGTCGAATGGGCAGATAAAGCGATGTGTTATAGATGGCTTCATGCGCGTTCACATCAATCTTATTCGAATACAAATACTTGGTTTACAATTCCCGTTATTATCATGAGCACTCTAACAGGGACTGCGAATTTTGCCCAAGATAAATTTCCAGAAAATATGAAAACATATGCTCAAATGGCAATCGGAACAGTCAATATTTTCGCAGGTATTTTAACAACAATCGCGCAGTTTTTAAAGATCAGCGAATTGAATGAGGCTCATCGAGCAAGCTCTATATCGTGGGACAAATTTTATCGCAATATAAAGGTTGAGTTAGCCAAATCACGCGATGAGCGTATGCACGTTGGTCACATGTTGAAAATATGTAAAGAAGAATTTGATAGATTAATGGAAACTAGTCCATCTATTAACGAGCGTGTAATCAGTCAATTCAACACTACTTTTCCTCAAAAGAAACCGATTCGTATTAACGTCGAGAGTGAATTTGCGAAACCAGACATCAAACGTCCGGAAATATGTAATGAGTTGGTGAGTACCGCTGAAATATTATTTGTTACCAATGAAGATGATATAGCCATTACATCTCAAGCCAATTTAATAGAACTAAATAGAAAGAAGAAACGTCAAGTAGATATGTGTGAAAAAGAAGTTCGATTATGGTCATCCAAATTTGAGGAAAAACATAATAGAAAACCCCTCGAAAGCGAGTTGTATGATAATTTACAAGATAGAATGAACATCGGAATACTTCAAAAAATAATCAAAAAGATGACAAATGAGAACGTCGAATCGACGAATGAGGCTATAGATAATGTTTAACTGAAATAATTAACAGGTTCTGGTAAAACCCCCCAGAAAATTAAAAGTACGATGAGCCATATAAGATAGCTACCGTAAAACTGTAGTTCAACCCCTAGAAAATTCATCACCATTGTAACCACATAATTAATAGCAAATATGGATAGTATAATAACAGCAACGGTAGCCATCTTCATTTTATACTATAATCATAAAATTATTTATTTCATATAAGATATAATAATAGAGTCATACCTAAAGATCCAATTTGTTATGGATTCGTTCCGCAAAGTTATATACGGTTTCTCGTGTAAATCGGATAAATGTGTAGTCATCTCTGTATCACCAACAAAGCATATGTTACGGACATTGTCGTTTGGTTGATAACTATGTAAGGTGATTAACTGTCCGCCCTCTGCCATACAATACTGAATAGTGTTGTGTTTATGAATATAACTCCTATATCTCTCTTCGATACTACAATATAGGACAATTGGCTTTATACAAATGTGGTTGTTTAAGTATAAATCATCGCATCTATGGAGCTTTAAAAATATTTCACACGTGGTTTGGTTTATATTCTCTCCGAATACATGCTTGTTTGCCAATATATCCCAAGAGACCACCCATTCGTTTGGCAATTTATTATTTCGAACCTGTATAAAGATATAACATTGGTCATTTACAAACAGAGTTCCTTTTATGCGTTTCGCGCCAGACACATCACAAGTTGATTTCTTGAGATCATCTATTAAGTTTTCATTACCAGACAATATAGGTGATATAAACTTACCGTTTGGTAAATAATATTCAACATAACTAGACTCAATATGTTTGTTGATCCGATACAAAATAAGAACCAGTTTATGTTTACCAAGCGTGATTTTATCTAAATCAATGCTTAAATCGTCAATAAACGGATGGTGAACAATTGAATTTAGCATACACAAATTTACCGCCTCATCAGCGTTAGTACGATAGTTTGTTATATGTGGTAAGGGCTCTTCGTACTCGTTAGTATCATCCATATAGTCATTCTTATTTTCAAATAAATCAGTAAAATCAGACAGCATAGTGATTGTATACTAAAGTATATCCAGTTAATTTATTTTATCCTTCTTACGCCGAATGGACTCTTTTACAGTTTCGTCTCTGCTATTCAATATATGCTCACTAATATCTTTTGCCATGTCAGTATTATCTTTGAAATATATTTGAAGAGCATCAAACAACGATTTTTTGTTAATGGGCTTTTTATGTTTCGATTTGGCATATATTAATTTTCCGTCATTAATATCAAAGCAATCAATTTCATTCGTTTTCATAACATCTACTAAAGAAGTGGTAAGCAACTTCTTTTTATCACGACATTCCTTTATTTTTTTCTGAAGTTTACTGATTTCATTATCATTTTGAATCCAATCTTTAATATGATTTACCAACTCCTGTTTTGTGTCCATTAAGAATAGTAAAAGGTTAGTTTTAATATTTATTTATTAATTATACTATTTTTTTACTCAACCAAACACATCTAATACCTTTTATCGAAAAAAGTATTTAAAGAGATTCAATATAGTTATATTGGTGGGCCAATGGTCTAGTGGTATGATTCTCGCTTTGGGTGCGAGAGGTTGGGGGTTCAATTCCCCCTTGGCCCCCACTTAAAAATTCATTATTCTATAATGAATGAATTTTTACAATACTAATATAGTAAATTGTCCGACCAAAGACAACGAAATGTGTTTATTTCAATGATAACCTACTACTTGTATTCGTGTTTAATTTCATGCGTTAAGTATGTATTTTTACTGATGGCTCGGATAATTTTGTTTGTTTCCTTTTCATCCTCTTCAATGTTTGTCATAGAGTTAAATACTAACCGTGTCATACGAGTCTGTAGGTTTTCATCTTTATCCCATCCATAGTTAGCGTCCTGCCATTTATTCAAAGATGTTCGCTGTTTAAGAGAGAGCTTCTTAATGCCTTGAAGCAAGCGTATTAGTTCATTATCTTTTTCCCAAATATCGTTATCCTTTACATACATTATCCTGCGTGACGGATCGGTACAATGAATCGGACGTTCAGATATATCCATATTATTAAGTCCATTTACTACCATATTAGTAATTGTTTTAGTTAATCCATTTTCAATAGTATTATCATATGTTTCGCTTGTAATAGGTAAAGTATCAATAAAATCAGTCAAGTTCATAGCATTCTTACAATGATCGTTGAGAAACATTTGAATATTAAAGTTATTTGTATTATTGCTATTGGTATTATTATACGAATTGTTATTGTTCATGCCTTGAATTTTTGGTATCAATTCTATAAAATTTTGTTGCATTTGTAGTTGGACATCTTTATTTTCCTTTACTAGTAACATAATTAACTCTTTAATATCGATGTTACTACTTGAGACATTTACAATATCATGACTTTTGTCAGACATCTCTGGTTTAGTCGCTTCATCGATGTAGCAGTTTCTCTTGTGTCTCCACAAAGATGTTCTACTATTGAACGAATGGTCACACTTGTTACACAAATATGGGAAGGGGATTTTTTTAGCTGTTTTATCCCCTGATGCTAAATCCGCACCATAAACGGTCGTTTTGGGGATTTGCTGTTCCAAATTTGTTTCAAATGTTTCACATTTGTGTTTTGTAGTGGATAAATGACGAAGAAAATCCTTTTTGTTGTTACATCCATGGAGGCATCCTTCGCAGTAAAATTTATATGGGATTTTTTTGCCGTTTTTTGTTTCAATTTGTTTCATATATATGAAACAAGAAAAAATCCCTAAATTGTTTTCGTAAAAGTATATTTTTTTTACAATAACAAATGAATTTTTTTTAAAATGGGTTTGTGAGCATTATGGTCTAAAGTGATTTTTCACCAACTTTTCAAATCGTAAATCCAATTTTCAAAATTCAACACAAAAAGACTGTGTGTAAAATTAAAAATTGGAAAATCAATTTGAAAAACATGAAAAAAACAAATTACCTACATTCTTCGTATACCATGCCTTTTTTTAGGCATAATTCCGGCCATTACATAATGTAGTGGATACCCTACATGATGTAAACACTAATAAATGTTAACGGGACAAAAACGGCTACTCCATACCAAGGCATTTGTCGTTTTTTATCATTGAATTTCGTCAAATCCATTTTTTGGGTCGCACATACTGCGAATTTCATAGATAAATATACAACAAACCGTCCAGAAATCATGGATATTTATCCATTAAAATCATATAATTCATAATTATATTTGGCTAATCAATATTTTTATACAAGTATATGTGTAAAAATATTAGAATCAAAACACAAGTTATATCGATGAAATTATAAAAATCCATAAATACTATGTGAATATTGGCATAATTCACGATTACATACTAATTAACTGATGGACATGACGTTTACAATAAACAGCACCTTCAGTCAATATATTTAGGCCACATTCCTCTCCGATTCGTTTTCCAGCCTTCAAGGTAGCTTTGCATTTACATACAGACGTTTGATTCTTTATAATTTTACTTTTTGTCAAGCTGGAGTTCCTCTTAGACATTATCGTATGATGTGAAGGACAATAGCATTCAGATTGGTCGTAATAACCCGTTTTGTCACACTGGACATTTTTTTGTTTACCACTATTGAATACATATCTACATTTGTGAAATGGCATACATAACTGCTCTGGTTTATTTACACCATATATATAGGTGACATCTTTGTTTATTCGAACGTGTGGAAGTAGGAAGTTAAATTTCTGTCTACAATACGGACACTTAATTTGGTCCATTCTAACTTTATCCATATCGAGGTGCGATGGGGAATGCGTTTTTTGTATACATACCTCTCTATATAATGGAATGAAATTGAAACTATGCTTACACGGCAATGTAATTTTATTTTTATCGAGAGGCATTTTTGTCAATAGACAAAAATCGACGTCTTCATCGTCCGAGTCCAAGTTATTAAGTTGTTCATAAAAATTAATGTCGTCCTCTATAATAATATTCATATAAAGAAAAATTAGAAAAACTCTTTATATGTATTTAATAATATAGAAGCGGATGGCAAAATCTTGGGGACCAAGTACTTGGTATCTATTTCATACTTTAGCAGAAAAAATCAAAGAAGATAGTTTTGATAGTCAAAAACAAAATGTGTTAGAATTTATAAAACGGTTATGTGGGTCACTTCCGTGTCCAGATTGCGCAAATCATGCTAGAACTAGACTACAGCAATTAAATACAAATGCGATTAAAACAAAGCATGATCTTAAAATGATGCTACTGTCATTTCACAACGAGGTGAACATAAAACTGAGATATCCTATATTTACCGAAGAACAGTTAAATGAAAAATATTCTACTGCTCAAACTAGAAACATCGTTCAATACTTTGTTCAAATTTGGAATCAACGAACACCAAATCCGAAACTAATGGCTGAATCGCTACATAAAGGTAGAGTTGTGAATGATTTTATAAATTGGTGGAATATAAACAACATACATTTCAATCCATAAAGCCGTCGTCTGATGTTACACCCGTATTCCGAGTTTGATGTCGTTTCATAAATATTTAGCAAAAATAGGTTAAATATTTATTTATTGTGTCTGACTACTGACGAGAGATCCGTTTTTGTAAACCGAACATTTATACGACTGCTTCTTTGGTCTAGAACAAACAACGTTATTAGACGGTTCGACATTAAAAAACAATAGATCATTTTTGCCAGTAACCGTAAAAACTAAGTAATAAAAAAATCCCAGAATGCCGCCAACTAGAATGCCTGACCCTACGCCCCAGAAAGTTGTACACCCAGCTATCATTTTAGTAGCTGCATCTAATACTAATAACAGTGACATAAAGATGACAATAGGAATATTAATGTTAGATATGAAGATCATTGGCATTAACAAATATATGAAGGTAAACGAAATAAACATACTATTGAATGCCGGACTCACGTATTCGTTTAAATTAAATGGAAACTCGATTAAGTTACAGCTTGGTGGAATAAGATGAGTCGATTTAACTTGAGCTGTATTCATGATAACTAGATTAATCAATGATGCGATTAAGACGCCTCCTAAATAGACTAACCCTTTTAAATCCTGATTAAATATAGAAATCATTACTAAAAAAAATGCTAATAATAATGGTGATATTGCTGCAAAAAACTGTAAAAGATTACTAAAACTTAATTGCATCGCCATCTCGGGTATATAATATTACGACATTTTATTCCTGAAAAATCAGATCCAACACCTGGTTAATATGATCGACCGGATGAAACACAATTCCATCTATCAAAGACTTGCCTGCATATTTCTCTTTAATCTCCATATAGTCTTTCATATTTTCTTTCGGGAATATAAACTCTGTGACACCTCCCTTTATTCCGCCTAATACTTTAAGATCCAGTCCACCAATCGCGGTTACATTTCCTTGTAAATTAATTTCACCAGTAATGGCAATATTATTTTTTATCGCCTTACCCGTTAATAAACTATACAATGTACATGTGATTGCCGTACCGGCGCTAGGGCCATCTTTTGGGACAGATCCCTCTGGGCAATGTATATGAATACCTTGTAGCTTAGTTTCATCGAATCGTTTGATATTTTCTTTTATAATTTCTGGAGAAATCAATGAAGTAGCAAGAGTCTTGGCAACATTCATACTCTCTTTCATGACATCACCCTGTAGGCCCGTTAGTTTTAATTCCATAAAACTACTTGACGGGAAAAATTGCGATTCAATTTGAATGATACCACCTTGTCCCATTGAGTTTGCCCATAAGCCGTTGATTACTCCAATACGAGGGTGATTCGGTATTCTGTTATTTAAATTCTCATGATACGCAGCAAGGTATTTGTATTTAATGTCGTCGTTTGTAATAGTAATGGGTAATTCATATTGTTGACAATTTGTAAGACATGTTAAATTAATTTCGCCAATAATTTCGAACAGCAATTCTTTAAATTTCCTAATTCCAGGTTCATTGGTATATTTTTCAATAATGTAAGTAATATTATCATCAGTCAATGATATACAGTTCTCTAACCCCATATGTTTATAAATCTCGGGTAACAAATGTTTACGTGTAACACTCAACTTGTCTTCAATATTTAAATGTTCAAATTTAATCCGATGTATGCGATCCAACAATATTTTATCAATCGATGAGACATCATTATATGAAAAAATAAAAAGCACCTTGGACATATCAATATCTATACCATTAAAATATTTATCCTGAAAACTGTCATTTTGAGTAGAATCAATTAAATGGGTTAAAATACCAATAATCTCTTTCCCATTTTCAGTCTTACTGACTTTGTCTAATTCATCTATGAAAATAATTGGATTCATACATTTCGTCTTAATTAAAATATCGACGAATTTGCCCCAATCCGAACCGACATAAGTATAATTATGTCCATTTAACGAGCTTCCATTGTCTTGGCCCCCAATAGCAATGAATGCAAACGGTCTAGGTGTTTTATTTTCGTCGAGCAAACATTTGGCCAATCCTTTTTTTGCCAAGGTCGTTTTTCCACATCCGGGTGGTCCTTCAAAACCAAAACAATATCCGCCTTGTTCTCCATTCACCCACTGAGCAATGATTCGTTTAATTTGGCGTTTGGCTTTGTCGTGACCATGAACGGCCTCATTTAATATATCGTCGATTCCATTCATATACGTATTAATTTGATTCCATTTGGTCTCAATCTTTGATATATCATCTGTTATACTTTGAACAACAGAAGTTGTAGAAATCTGACTAGAATTGGTTAATAAGCCAATAATATTGTCATCATGTTTAAATTCTATAATAAAATCACGAATTTGTTGTTTCATGGTAACTATTTTTTTACCAGAATGAATAAGTTTATGTTTCTTAAGGTTATATTTTTTGATGATGTTGTTGATATTACATATATTGACAATAAGTCCATTCCGTTTGTCATTTGTGTACTTACTAATCAATTGTTCAATATTGGTGTCATTTATATTAAGAATATGTTCTGTTTTAATTTTGTCGCACGTGTTTTTTATCTGAATATTGGTAAGATTATTACAATCTAATTGAATGTTACAATTATTCGCCGAATTTACTTTTCTAAGCATAGTTTGAAATTCTGTTTTTATATCACTCATTAAAGTTAATATTGGTTCTTGTTTATAAACACCAAATGGTATTTTCAACAAGCCATCCAAATATGACCTGGCCTTTGTACCAGAATCATCTGATTTTGATTTAACTTCTTTTAATTTATTCATGGCCTTTTCCTTGACAGAATCATCCGTTTTCATCAAACATATTTGTTGTTCCAATGGGATTTTATTGTTATCAAAATTAGACAAATTATTTGTGTAGGTAACTGTCTGTTTCATAGCGTCTTTAAAAAAACTTTTAATCCTCCAAGGTAAACTATCAAACAATAGTGTCTGTTCTGCTGTGTCTATCGAGCCATTCTTGTCGTTTGACAATAAATCGTATAACAAATACGCTAAATATTGATATTCGTGTTCATCAGATTTTAACAACAACTGAATTAGTGTGCTGCGTTGCCCATACAAGTCGCTATTGATGAATTCCTTGGCAATTTGAGAGATTGGTTTTTGTTTTATTAACTCAATTTGTGTCATATAACCTTGATATTTCTGTAATATTTCGTCATTTGAATAAACGAGGAGCTCTTTAAGTGTCAATGACTGAATAAATCGTTGAAATATGAGCGGGTCGTAATTTGTTTGATTAATCGAAGAGACGACTATCTTTTCGATTTTATCATTTAGAAAATCGTTATCGATACATGAGGTTAACAGATCGTCTATAATACCTGCTACAATCATCGTTTTCCGTTCCTTGTCGTTATGAATTGCTATTTTAATACCGTACACCCTAGTTGGAAAATTTGTACTTGTTCTCGACAAATCAAAACAGTCAAGATTGTTGGATTTTTCAACAATTGTATAATCTTCCACTTGTTTGTTTTTCTCGATATCAACATGTACCGTACCAGCAGATGTGTAATGAGGCTTATCCGTTTTCCACGGTATAATTTTGAAATTAATTGGATGAAAATATTTTTCAATCAGGTTATATTTGTTATTATTGTCCCAATTGATCGATTTTAAATAGTAATCGCCAAATGCGATATTTAACAGATCATGAATGTTTTCAGTACCGTACAATTTAAATATATTGTTCATATCATTTCTAATATTTTCAAGATTAGTAGATACCGTGGTAAGATTGTTTTTATTTTTTAAAAGCAATATGTTATTAGATAATTCCGCGAATAAACTTTCTAGCTGATTTATAGCAATATTTAGCTCGTTTGCGCTCAAAATGTCAAGCTGTTTATACTTCTGAATAGAAAGTAACGACTTTTGAATTAATTCGTGAAAATAATGAATTGTATTCTCGGTTACTTTTAATGTGTTCTTTAGCACGATTTTCGGATCGACCGAGTCATTGGTATTATTATTTTGAGATATAATAATGTTTTTCATAATATATTATTACGATTATAAAAAAAACAAATAAAATGATTATTGATGTTGAACATTTTACTAAATATATCCTGGAAATAATAATGATTATCAAACCGTATTAAACAAATCTGGATATTATTATTAATGGGCATACCAGCTTACTTCTCATATATTATTAAGAATTATCCGAATATATTACAAAAGTTTCAGGAGCATTTTAATGTAGATCATTTATATTTGGATAGCAACTCCATTGTATACGATTCGTTGAAGATGATCCAGTATACTGGCGACGACGAAAGCTTCGAACGGGAATTAATTACTACTGTATGTAAAAACATTGCTACTTATATACAGCAGATATCTCCTTCACATTTGGTATACATAGCGTTTGACGGGGTCGCTCCAGTTGCCAAATTGAATCAGCAAAAAAATCGCAGATATAAATCTTGGTTTATGACTCAATATGATGGGGATAATAAGCCGGGCTGGGATAGTACATCCATTACACCTGGTACGGAATTTATGAATAAGTTAAATCTACAGGTTCAATATCATTTTCGAAATGCCAAAACACATAATGTTAAAGAAATTATAGTTAGTGGTAGCAATATACCAGGTGAAGGCGAGCATAAAATATTCGAATATATACGTGAAAACCGGGACACCATAAAAAATATGAAGACTGTAATTTATGGATTGGACGCGGATTTGATCATGCTTACTATAAATCATTTAGATATGTGTCATAACATGTATTTGTTTCGCGAGACGCCAGATTTTATCCGAAGCATTGACAAGTCGTTGGACCCGAATAGCTTGTATGTGGTAAACATACCGACATTTAAGAACCAATTGGTTTATTATTTGAATAATGATGTCGAACCGACTACAACTGTAGAGAGAAACCGCGTGTATGATTATATATTTTTATGCTTCATGCTTGGAAACGATTTTTTACCCCATTTTCCAGCATTAAATATACGGTCTGGTGGTATGGATATATTAATGAATACATATCGAACTGTACTCGGATCTAGTAAGCAAAATATAATTACCGATGGAAAGATTGTATGGCGCAATTTTAGAAAGTTGGTAAGTTCGTTGGCTGAAAATGAGGGAACATATATTCAAGACGATTTTAAGCAGAGAAGCAAACAGGAAGACCGTCCCATTCATATGGCAGGCGATATTAGTAAATTCGACAAGGAAATGCTTCATGCTCCGATTGCGAATCGCGAAATAGAGAAATACATAAATCCGTTTGATGCCTACTGGGACGTACGATATTATGATATGCTATTCGATATAGATATAACCGACGACTTGCGTAAACAAATAAGCTTGAATTATTTGGAAGGGTTGGAATGGACATTTAAATATTATAGTATTGGTTGTGTAGATTGGAGATGGGGATATAAGTATCATTATCCACCCCTGCTAAAAGATTTGCTGAAATATATTCCTTACTTTGACACTGAATTATTAGAAACCAAAGAAAAAAATCAGGTTAGAGATTTAGTTCAGTTGGCGTATGTTCTTCCGCGCAAAAGTCTTAAACTCTTACCAAGAAAATTAGAGACTAGGTTAATGAAAGACAAGGCGGATATTTATAGAGAAGATTATGGGTTTAAATGGGCTTATTGTAGATATTTTTGGGAATGTCATGTCGAATTTCCACATGTAGATATAGAATCTATAGAAGATATTGTTGGCTATAGTGACTAACTACTTACAGTAGACTCGGATGGTATAGTATACCAATCTGGTCGTGTGCGTTTCTTATTCCAACTGGCAATTTTCTGCTTTTCTTCTGACATGTAATAATTTCTATACGACGTCACTGGATCATCGCATTTGTATACATCTGGCATGGCTAATGCAAACTGAGTTAATCCATACTCTTCGAATTTATCAGACGATGGCATGTTACTTTTAAGCAACATTGCGATTTGATACGATTTATGTATTTTATTTTCTGGATGATTGTATCTGTATTTCCATTCTTTGTGTAGCATTTCGACTAAGTCAAGTGCCCACATAAAATTCGATTCACTCTTCCTACACCAGATGGTAACCGGGTGGTTTTTGTGTGCTAATTTGTAGATTTGTTCATTTATACGATGATCATCTGGATCCAAGACTCTTTTGGCAGTACACAACATCTGTACGATTTCCAATAAAATTTTTGATACATGTTTGTCCATCATGTATTCTGCGATTTTCGCTGGATCAAGTGAAAGGATGAAGATGTTCATTGTATATGATTGTTTACATTTGGTTGAATACACACATCCTAACCAGAATGGTTCAATTTTTTTATTAGAAATCATAATGTCATCAATGTGAAAACGGTTTAAATATTATCCTTCGTAATATTCTATATGTCACAGTCATTTGAAGGAGACCGGAACGATTTTTTAAACCTGTTGAAAGTAAATCCAGGCGTACTTATTTTTAAGTTTACAGCTAACTGGTGTAAACCATGTCAAACCATAAAGACTCAGGTAGACGAACATTTTAACCAAATATCCTCTCCATCAGTCTCATGTTACGAGGTAGATGTAGATGAATGTTTTGATTTATTTGCTTATATGAAGACAAAAAAAATGATGAAGGGGATTCCTACTATGATGGCATACGGCAAAGGAACGATTGGGTTTAGTCCCGATGATAGTATTTCAGGTGCTGATATTAGCGAGGTAAATGCTTTTTTTGTTAGATGTCGAAAGTTAGGATAAAAAATAAAAATATGTACAATTCAATTTAGATTTAAAGTGGGTGTATATATAAATATAAACCAATGGAGGCTTTGGATTTAAACATACACAACTATAATTTGACGGATTTATTAAATTTATTTACCATGCCATATAGGTTTAGTGATTACCATTTGAAAGAGGCAAAAAAAATCGTATTAAAAACACACCCAGACAAGTCTGGACTAGACAAGGAGTATTTCCTTTTCTTTTCGCAAGCTTATAAATATTTGTTAAAAATCCATCAGTTAAGACAAAGCAGCACGACTACAAATACTGAATATCAAAAAGATGAGTTGTGGAGTAACGAACATAGTATTTTGATTGATGGTAAAATAAAAACAATGAGTCAGGAAGATTACGCACACTGGTTTAATAGTACATTTGAAAAAATGCGATTGAAAGACAATACAGAAGAATCTGGGTATGGCGACTGGTTAAAATCGAGCGACGATTTAGTAACTGAAAGTGTCAAGACTAATGCCGAAATGAATGAATATATTCAAAATAAAAAGAAGGATTTGCGGGCAATGGTAGTTCATAGTGATTTTCAGGATTTTAACAGTGGGCAGCAATCTGGACAATTTGATTTAGTGAGAGATACGCCAGAAAATTATGGTTCAGCCATATTCAATAAATTGCAGTACGAAGATTTAAAAAAGGCACACGTTGAATCGGTGATACCTGTTACCGAGGAAGACTTTCATAAACGAAAAAAATATACGAATATAGATGAACTCAATAGAGAAAGAACTCATGATATAGTTTCTAATAGTGATAGGTGGAATTCATCACACGAAGAGAAGTTAAAAAATTTACAGTCAACAGACGATGATATAAATATTCAGCGAGCATATAAATTGATGAGTCAAGATGAACGAATTAGTTCGAATTACAACAAGTTTTGGACTGATCTAAAACGAATTCAAAATTAAATTATTTTTATATATTATAAAATTATGAAAATAATTTCAAGTAGCAAATATATGCTCGTTATCGCGGTCATAGTGATGGTGGTGTTATTTAGCATGATCTATATGTTAGTAACTCATTACTATAAGCATTCACATATAGAGGTGGATAAATCTCTATTATATAATGTGTTAAAACCAGGCACATATACAGGAGAATCTATATATGGAGCGACCGAATTGTATAAGAATGGCTTGCGATGTAGCCATAAAGTGCGTATTGAGAAAACTAACACTGGTGTAGAGATAGTTAACCATGTAACCGCATATGATCTTATTTCAGGTAAACATGAATATGATGGTGTTCGCAAGGTGGCATATTTATATAAGCCCAATCATGGGAAACAATTATTCAAGATATCAAGTAGCTATATAGACAGTGAGTTAGTAAGTAGCTCATATGGATATGCCACTGATAAAACAGAGAATAGTATAATATTCCATCTATCCGGATCGTGGCATATATCGCACGAAGATTATCATAAAATAGAAAATGTTATTACTAGGACAGATTCAAAAACTATACACAATAGTTTGGTTCATCCCCGATTGCTTGGGTTCAATAATTTAGTAATGGATGAGAAATATACAATGGATTCCCACTAGATATGTTGATCATTCAATGGATATTTGTAAAAATTTAATATCTTGAATCCCTTTTCCAATTGTAAATGATTATATAGCACAGGTAACCATGTAACTGGTTCGTCTGGAATTCTAGTGTAGAACGGACCGATAGTGTAATTATGTAGATGAGGGTAAAATGAATTGCTTGGGTTCATCGGGCTAGAAATATTGGGAGATGGAAAGATAGTATTATAGCGTATGTTAACTAAAGGACCCCCTTTAAATCTCTCTATAATAGTGTATCTACCATGTCCTTCGCCTAGTTGAAGTTGGTTTTCAAATGTACTAGTAGTAAATGTACCATCGTCCTTATATCGGATGATATAGTGTCTGTTTATATCATGCTGAGAGAGATATTTGGCATATCTCTCCTTAAATATCGTCACTAGTTGTTGAGTATTACATGGTATCAATCGCATATGTAACTATATATCCGAAATTATCTTTATATTACTTTGAATCGATCGTATTCACATAATCTAGAAATAAATTTGTAGAGATAATATATATATGAACTATTACGCAAAGTATATATTTGTATTGGTGATACTATTCATATTCAGTTTTTTATATAATAATTATAAAAAAGACGAGGCGATACACGAAAAGTTCGATCAATATGAATTAATTAAGAAATATTTGTTAAACGATTCTACTTTAGCTCGTACAGACAAGCCAATTTTGTGGGTACCTATTGTGTTTGAAACAAATGCTAGATGGTGGGCACATTTTAGTTCTCGTAATAGCCAATGTTTTAATCAACCATATCAATATCTAACTATTAAATCGATAATCGATCATTGCGGAGATTCATTTAATATATGTTTAATTGATGACAAGTCATTTAATAAAATTATTCCAGGATGGAGTACAAAAGTAGCAAATCTACCGAATCCTCTTCGTCCACATTTAAGAGAATTAGCAATGGCAAAGTTATTATATTACTATGGCGGTATGACGATTCCATCTTCGTTCGCGTGTATGAAAGATCTGAAGCCATTATATAACAAAGGTTTATTGTCTACCTCCATGTTTTGTGGGGAATTGCCAAGTATTGGAAATGCGTCTACATTGACCGAGTTTTTCCCTAGTAATAAAATCATGGGATGTATAAAAGAAAGTCCTGTTATGGAAGAATATGTTAAATTCTTAGAAATAACTGTATCCAACGATTATACGAACGAGATGGATTTTACAAATGAACCGGACAGATGGTTATATGGTGAAGTATTGAAGAAAACCATTATGCCATTGGATGCCAAATATTTTGGTGTAAAACTGGAAAAAAAACAACCTGTATTAATAGACGATCTAATGGATGACGACGATGACTTCGAATTATCTGAATGTGCTTACGGGTTGTACATTCCTGCTGACCAAATATTAAAACGAACACATTTTCAATGGTTTGCCAGGCTTAGTCCAGAACAGGCATTAAATAGCAATACGGTTATTGCTAGATATTTGCTTTTATGTAACTAATATATGAACATTTAGTAGAGCATGAATATATTTTTAGTTTGAATATCTCTCATTATGAGACTAAAGATATATGAAGTAGTTGATGTTGTATTTTGATTGACTATATACAATCTTTGTTGTGTACAATATATTATTGGGTTTACATATTTGTCGTATTATTGTACACATATTAGAATAACTTAATTTTCTGTCAATATAAAAACATTTTGCCGTATGATAGTATTGCCTGATACTATCACAAAATGTTTTATTGTGTCCGTTAAACTCGCCTCTTTTATATGATGTCAAATCAAATACAAAATGCTTATCTGGAGTTTGACACGTTTTATACAAATAATCAAATAATAACGACCGATCGACAATTCGTTTAAATATTTGACTCATCTATATTATCATTAGATAAAATTAGTGGCACGTGGGAACTATTTATAACTAATAATTGTGTTAAATTATTTGTAAAAAGAGTTAGTTCAATTTCGTCCTCATGAATATTGTGAAATATAGTAATATATTTACAAAGTAACTTTATGATTTTATATTTATGGTCCTCTGATAATAGATCAGTGGCCTTGATAAATATAAAGTAGTTGTCGTAAATGTCCATGACAGAATATCCTTTGTCAAACAAGTCGTATAATATTTGAACGCAATGTGTTAGTTCGTTATTAATTGCATGAACTGTATATTTATACAAAATATCAAAACTAATATTTGTACAAACATTATTTGCCAATTCTACGGTGATGGGTAGATTCAACAATTTAAATTTTTCTAAATAGTTTAGTAAAATGCGAATCGACCCATTACAAACAGTTAATATAAATTTTTCAGCGGCGGGTTCTACTAACATACATTCGTTCAGTGTTACTTTGTGTAGAATTTTGAGGAAATTTTTATCCTCGAGCTGTTTCAATTTAATAATAATTTGTCTAGATTGAATGCTATCAATTACCTTTTGGACATTAGAACAAGAAGAAATAAAGTGAACATTATTGTTGTATTTGTCGATATAATTTCGAAATACCTGTTGACTTTGTTCATTTATGTTGTCTATATCGTCGAGAACAATAATCTTTTTCTTGTTAGGTATAGAGCATCTCGTCTGACAAAAAGTTTTAACTTCTGCGCGATAATACTGAATACCTTGCTCTTTAAGACTATTAATTTCTAATATATTGTCATTAAATTGAGTACTACCATAATATTCGTTAATCAAAACATTGATCAACGAGGTCTTACCGCATCCAGAATCACCAACAAATAATAGATTGAGATTATTCATCGAAAGAAGTGTTTTAAGAATATCATATACATCTGGATCTATTTCGAAATCTAAAAGTTGTTTGGGTTTATATTTATAGATAAAAGGCAAATTCATAACTATTATTATTCGTTGATAACTATTTAAGTAAATGTAACTATATAATATTAAATGGATGATTTCTACAAAATCTTAGAAGTAAGTGAAAACGCAACACAAGACGAAATAAAAAAAAATTATCGGAAACTATCGTTGTTACATCACCCAGATAAAAACCCTGGTAATACCGAAGCCGAAAATAAATTTAAGAGTATAAACGAAGCTTATCAGATATTGGGAGACAATGAAGAAAGAGAGCGATATGATATGAATAGACGCAATCCGTTTGGCGGAGGTAATATGCGTCCTGGTATGCAGAGCGGTATGCATCCAGGTGCTGGGCATATGGACGACATTTTTAAAATGTTTTTTGGAGGGGGTATGCCAGGAATGGGTGGGGGTATGCCAGGAATGGGTGGTGGGATGCCACCGGGAATGGGTGGATTTCCTGGTGGAAATGTAAGAATATTTAGAAACGGACAGGCAGTAGATGTCAACGCGCTGAATCGCCCGCCTCCAATCGTGAAAAATGTCGTTATTAGTTTGGAACAAGCATATAAGGGTGACCAAATCGCGGTTCAAATTGACAGATGGATATTTGAAGACGGTATAAGAAAATGTGAGAATGAAACATTATATATTACAATTAACAAGGGGGTCGACGATAAAGAAATTATAATATTGAGAGAAAAAGGTAATGTATTGGACAGTCAATTGAAAGGAGATGTGAAACTCATAATTACAATACAGAATAGTACCATGTTCAAACGTGAAGGACTAAATTTAATCATGGAAAAGGAAATATCGCTAAAAGAATCTATATGCGGGTTTGAATTTATAATTAACCACTTGAGTGGTAAACAATTACGGTATACGAGTGAGGAATGTAAGGCAGTTAAAGATGGAGTTATAAAATCCATACCCAATTATGGTATGGAGAGAGATAGCCACAAAGGACATCTATGTATAAAATTCAATGTAAAGTATCCAGATAAATTCACATTGGAACAAATTGAACAACTAAAAGAAATATTATAATGTAAATAGACAAGATAGTAATATGAATTAGAGTCAATAAATTTATTATGTACTTAGATAATAAATTTATTTTTTATAATCGATAAATAATTTACATGGGTTTAACGCGAAGAATGTATGTAACACCCGGCACGACAGTTACTCTCCCTGGATTTGTTAACAAGTTGATTGATGTATTCGTGTTAATATATTCCATTGTTAATATTTTAAAGTTTGTATCGGCTACACTCGAATCATATTCTATTCTATCTGTATTTGCGGAAACAACAAACGGAATTTCACGAATACTATCATTGGTACCACTTAAAGTATATGTTTTCACTCTATTCGCATCATCTGTATTTATTTCACTCAATTTGAAGTAACAACTATTAAAATCCCCATTGGGAGGCTCAGGTGGGAACGGTTCATCCTTATTTATATTGTAAGTATCCAAGTCGATAGTTGACGAAAATCCTAAACTCAATGGGAGACCAGGTGTCGAATTTGTATCAATTGGTGTGAAATTAACGACAAAATTAGCATTAAATATTGGTTGAGGTTCAAGGTCCTGAGCGATGTTATTTTTTGGCTGAACATATAAAGTATATGTTCCAGAGGCAATCATTAGAGGGCTAGTAGTAGTTAACAAGTCTATTGTATTGTTAGTGTCGACCAATGTTAAAATATCAAACTGGGAATTAGCATCGACCGAGTTATATTTTATATAGTTGGTATTACTTGAAACAATGAGTGGGAAGGCTCTTTTACTAATATCATTACCATTCATTATATATGATTTCACTCTATTCGCATTGTCCGTAATGGTTTCGCTTAGTTGGAAATAACAAGTGTTTTCATCTCCACCAGCTGGTTGAGGCGGGAATGGTAAATCTTTGTTTTCATTATACTGATCTGAGATGATATCTGTTGAAAACCCAATTGTAATTGGTAATCCATCAGCTAAACCAGAATTCATTGGAATAAAATTAAACACGAAGTTTGTAGCAATAGTTAATTCTGGCTCAGGCTCTGGCTCAGGCTCAGGCTCAGGCTCAGGCTCAGGCTGTAGTTCGGGCTCTT
>OCVQ010000884.1_pt1 | contig 25103 bp, 28 predicted proteins | sample 1539061 | NCBI WGS metagenome assembly OCVQ01 (sample SAMEA3355526, study PRJEB22509) | marine metagenome | biome: marine; feature: river plume; material: water | place: USA | collected 2010-08-08 | depth 0.5 m | reverse complement strand
TTTCTCCCCTATACGCGCGCAGATCAACGCGTGGGTTTACCCTTGGCATTGGAAAAAGGGTCGGTCCTTCCGACCCTCTTTAATTTCCTTCAACGGGCCCTGATCCTGCGCCGAGATGAGCAGTAAGACAAACCCAAGACCGGCGGAGACAACCGCATGGCCAGAAAACACGAGAAAAGGAACTGAGTTATATGTGCGCCAAGAACGCAATGGAAGAATTTGAAGCCCTCCTGCAAGAGAGCTTTGAAATGGACACACCCGAAGAGGGGTCCGTTGTAAAAGGCAAGGTCATCGCAATTGAAGCGGGCCAAGCCATCATCGATGTCGGCTACAAGATGGAAGGCCGTATCGATCTGAAAGAATTTGCAAATCCCGGCGAGGCCCCTTCGGTGGCTGTTGGCGACGAAGTGGAAGTTTACCTCCGCTCCGCCGAAAACGCCCGTGGTGAAGCAGTGCTGTCGCGCGAAATGGCGCGCCGCGAGGAAGCTTGGGATCGTCTCGAGAAGGCCTATGCGGCAGAAGAGCGCGTCGAAGGCGCCATCTTCGGTCGCGTCAAGGGCGGCTTCACGGTTGACCTCGGCGGTGCCGTTGCATTCTTGCCCGGCAGCCAAGTCGACGTGCGCCCCGTGCGCGATGCAGGCCCCCTCATGGGCCTCAAGCAGCCGTTCCAGATCCTCAAGATGGACCGTCGTCGTGGCAACATCGTTGTCTCGCGCCGTGCGATTCTCGAAGAGAGCCGCGCCGAACAGCGTGCCGAAGTCATTGGCAACCTCGCCGAAGGCGATACGGTTGACGGCGTTGTCAAGAACATCACCGAATACGGTGCCTTCGTTGACCTCGGCGGCGTTGACGGCCTCCTCCATGTCACCGACATGGCATGGCGTCGCGTAAACCACCCGTCCGAGATCCTGAACATCGGCGAGACCATCAAGGTCCAGGTGATCAAGATCAACAAAGACACCCACCGCATCAGCCTCGGCATGAAGCAGCTGCAAGACGATCCATGGGATCTCGTAGCCGCCAAGTTCCCGCTGAACTCGGTGCATCAGGGTCGCGTGACCAACATCACCGATTACGGCGCCTTCGTGGAGCTGGAGCCTGGTGTGGAAGGTCTCGTTCACGTCTCGGAAATGTCCTGGACCAAAAAGAACGTGCACCCCGGCAAGATCGTTTCCACCTCGCAAGAAGTGGACGTCATGGTGCTCGAGATCGACGCCTCCAAGCGTCGCGTCTCCCTTGGCCTCAAGCAGACGCAGCGTAACCCATGGGAAGTCTTCAAAGAGACCCATCCCGAGGGCGCGGAAGTCGAAGGCGAAGTCAAGAACATCACCGAATTCGGTCTGTTCGTTGGCCTTCCCGGCGATATCGACGGCATGGTTCACCTCTCCGACCTGTCATGGGACGAACGTGGCGAAGACGCGATCCAGAACTACCGCAAGGGCGACATGGTCAAGGCCGTTGTTTCCGAAGTCGACGTGGAAAAAGAGCGTATCTCGCTCTCGATCAAGGCCATTGGCGGCGACCGCTTTGCGGATGCTGTTGGCGGCGTGAAGCGTGGCTCGGTGATCACCGTTGCCGTTACCGCGATCGAAGATGGTGGTGTTGAAGTGGAATACGAGGGCATGAAGTCCTTCATCCGCCGCTCTGACCTCAGCCGTGACCGTGCCGACCAGCGCCCCGAGCGCTTCGGTGTTGGCGACAAGATCGACGTCCGCGTCACCAATATCGACGCCAAGACCCGCAAGTTGGGTCTGTCGATCAAGGCGCGCGAAATTGCGGAAGAAAAAGAAGCCGTCGAACAGTATGGCTCCTCGGACTCCGGCGCGTCGCTGGGCGACATCCTTGGTGCAGCGCTCAAGGGCGGCAACTAAGAACGCCTTAATCAGATCGCGCTCTGCGTGCTCTGACGCTGTAAATTGCCCCCGTGCGAGTCATTTCGCGCGGGGGTTTTCTTGTTAATAGGGCAAGGCTCCACGCGGAGAGGCCGCCGAATCGTTTTGGGAAAAGATCCGGCAGGAGTGCGGCCAATTTAGCCAAATCGTTACAAAAAGCGGCTTATGGCTTCCTTTTCAGGGCATTAGAGTGCCCTCAAAAGGAAAGTTGGGCGTGTTTCGCATTCCCAGACCGAAATTTACCTCCTATAGTCTAAGTCTAAGTGAGGCCCAAAGGGCCCAATCTCATGTGCCTTGGGGGAGGTCGCGGATGATCCGCTCCGAATTGATCCAGAAGATTGCCGAAGAAAACCCACATCTGTTTCAGCGAGACGTTGAAAAAATCGTAAATACGATTTTTGACGAAATCACCGAAGCCATGGCGCGAGGAGATCGAGTGGAGCTGCGCGGTTTTGGCGCATTCTCCGTCAAGAGCCGCGATGCCCGCACAGGTCGGAACCCACGAACAGGGGACCCGGTGGATGTGGAAGAAAAGAATGTGCCGTTCTTCAAGACCGGAAAGCTTCTGCGCGACCGTCTAAACGGGAAGTAAACGATGCGTTACCTGCGCTATGCCTTCATGGGGGCTTTGGCTCTGTGCCTGATTGCTGTGGCTTTGGCCAATCGGCAAGTCGTGGGGCTAAAGCTGCTGCCTGATGGTTTGGCAGAAATTGCAGGCCTGAACCCCTCAATCGAGCTGCCGCTGTTCTTGGTTATTTTCGGCGGCATCTTGGCCGGTCTGTTGATTGGCTTCGTTTGGGAATGGCTGCGCGAATACAAACACCGCGCCGAGGCCGCAGCCAAGGGGGCCGAAGCCGCCCGGCTGCAAAAAGAACTGCACCGCGTGAAGCGCCGCACCGGCGATGGCCGCGACGACGTGCTGGCCCTACTCGACGACGGGCGCTGAACCGTCAATGGGAGTCCTTTTGCAACGCCCGAACGCGGCGCGCGCTGTGCGGGTCAAGGTCTGCGGCCTGACAACGCATGAACAGGTTCACGCGGCAAGCGCGGCTGGTGCCGCTTACGTGGGCTTTGTCTTCTTTGCCAAATCCCCCCGCAATGTTGAGATCGAAACCGCCCGCGTCTTGGCGCTGGAGGCCCCGATCGGGGTGGCAAAAGTTGCGCTTGTGGTTGACGCAAATGATGCCGCGCTGGATGCAATCGTAACCCAAGTGCCGCTGGACATGCTCCAACTTCACGGTCACGAAACCCCAGAGCGGGTGCAAGCCCTGCGTCAGCGTTACGGCCTTCCCGTGATGAAAGCCGTGGGCATCGCCGATGCGGCAGATCTGGATCAACTCGCCCTCTATGAGATGGTGGCCGACCAACTTCTCGTAGATGCCAAACCGCCAAAGACCGCCGATCTGCCCGGAGGCAACGGATTGGCTTTTGACTGGCGCCTGCTTGCTGGCCGAAGCTGGAACAAGCCTTGGATGCTGGCCGGTGGACTGACACCGCAAAATGTGGCGCAAGCCGTGCGCCTGACTGGTGCACAGCAAGTTGACGTCTCTTCTGGCGTCGAATCCGCGCCCGGCGTGAAAGATCCCGAGCTGATCCAAAACTTCATCGCAGCCGCTCAATCGGGCAACTGACGGCGTCCCGCGCGGTTACAGCGAATAACTCTTTCTTAACCAAAGGGCGCGACACTGTGTCCATGAGTGATCTTTTCTCCTGGCAGCCGCCCACCCCAAAACCGCCCAAACCCATCCATGCCACGCTCGGTGGGCCACCGCACCTCGATGCGCGGCTTTGGTTGCGCCAGATCTTTGGTTCGCAAGTGGCACAAGATGGCGGCATCGTCCGCCGCAAAGCCTCTGATGTTGAGCGGATCGTGGGTCATGCTGCCTTTGAACACGAACTCCGTCGGCGTGGATACCGTGCGGTTCTCAACGGCGGTCACTATGTGATCTTTTGCAACCGCGAGCCCATCTTCCTCATCGAGTAACCCCCGTTCTTGCAAGAACGGGCCAAATCCCTTGCAGGGGATTTGCGATTTTCTTGCAAGAAAATCCGCGAAACCCGCCGGGCGCTTGCACCTCCCCCCGCCCTTCTCTACGTAGGCAAAGACCTTTCCCGGAGCGCGCAACCATGTCCAACGATCTTTTCAACAGCTTCATGACCGGACCCGATGAGAAAGGCCGTTTCGGCCAATTCGGCGGGCGGTTTGTCTCAGAGACGTTGATGCCGCTGATCCTCTCCTTGGAAGAGCAATATGAGATCGCAAAAACCGATGAAACCTTTTGGGCCGAGATGGAAGATCTCTGGAAGCACTATGTCGGGCGCCCGTCACCTCTCTATTTCGCGCCCCGTCTGACCGAGCATCTGGGCGGCGCCAAGATCTACCTCAAGCGCGACGAGCTCAACCACACCGGCGCGCATAAAATCAACAACGTGCTCGGCCAAATCATTCTCGCCCGCCGCATGGGCAAGACGCGCATCATCGCCGAAACAGGGGCGGGACAGCACGGCGTGGCCACCGCAACGGTCTGTGCCAAATTTGGTCTCGAATGCGTGGTCTACATGGGGGCGCATGACGTCGAACGCCAAGCGCCCAACGTCTTCCGCATGCGTCTTCTCGGCGCCAAAGTCGTGCCCGTCACGTCGGGTCGCGGCACGCTCAAAGATGCTATGAACGATGCCCTGCGCGATTGGGTCACCAATGTGCGCGACACCTTCTATTGCATCGGCACCGTTGCAGGCCCGCATCCCTATCCCGCCATGGTCCGTGATTTCCAATCCATTATTGGCAAGGAAGTGCGCTGGCAGTTGGCCGAACAAGAGGGCGAAGGTCGCCTTCCCGATACCGTCATCGCGGCGATCGGTGGGGGGTCAAATGCCATGGGCCTCTTCTACCCCTTCTTGGACGATAAATCTGTGCGGATCATTGGCGTCGAAGCCGGTGGCAAAGGCGTGGATGAGAAGATGGAGCACTGCGCCTCTCTCACAGGCGGTCGCCCCGGTGTCCTCCATGGCAACCGCACCTATCTCTTGCAAGATACCGACGGACAAATCCTTGAAGGCTTTTCCATCTCCGCCGGTCTAGACTATCCCGGTATCGGCCCCGAGCACGCATGGCTCCACGATATTGGCCGCGCCGAATATGTTTCGATCACGGACGTTGAGGCACTCGAGGCGTTCCAATTGTCGTGCAAACTGGAAGGAATCATTCCGGCATTAGAGCCAAGCCACGCCTTGGCCCATGTCATGAAGATCGCGCCCACGCTGCCGAAAGACCATATCATGGTGATGAACATGTGTGGACGCGGCGACAAAGACATCTTCACAGTCGCCAAACATCTTGGCTTCGACATGAAGATCTGACCAGCCTCTCGGCCTAAAGTTTAGGGCGAGGAAAACAGCCATGACATTGCACAAGGCGGAAGAGAAATCTTCCGCCCTTTTTGTTGCCGCGCGCTCTGTGGTCTGAGTAAATTAACATTATTATTCAGTGCGTTATACTTTTTCGCGGCCATAAACTTCCGTTTATTGCCATCACCCTCCGATCTATGGCCCCGAAATAACCCTTGGACGAATAGCCCAGGGCGCGGCTTTGCGCTGTCTTGGTCCCATGCCGCAACGAGCAATCAGGTGGTCCTGCCCACAGCACGTTGATCGGTATCGGGCTCAAGCCGCCCGATTGGAGCACCTCGCTCTTGTGAATGAACTGTGAAGCCAATTTTTTAAAGGAATGACTGCTATGAAAAACCTGCACTCCCTTGCAATTATTGCCGCCCTGACCCTGACCGGATCGGCCGCATTCGCCCAATCCACGGTCAATGGTCTCATCGCTGATCTCCAAGCGCAGGGCTACACCGCCTTTGAGGTGCAAAATGGCGCGACCCAATCAAAAGTTGAAGCCGTTCGTGGCACCGAAAAGATGGAAGTAGTCCTCGATCGTGCCACAGGCACTGTGATGAAATCCGAAATTGAACAAGCAAGCCTCCGCGACCAATCCCGCACCGGGATTGTCACGCGCGACCGTTCCGACAGAGACTTCGTCAGAGAAAACCGCTCCTCCGATGATCGCACAGCCTCAGACGATCGTGGGCGGGGGCGCGGCTCTGATGATCGCGGTGAGGACGATCGTGGCGGTCGCCGCGGTGGTGACGACAGCAGCCATAGCAACAGCCATGACAGCGATCATGACAGCGATCACGACAGCGGGCGTGGCGATGACAGCGGCCGCGGGCGGGATTGATTGAAACCCTTGTGCAATCTGGGCTTTCCTGTCCAATATTGCCCCGCCGCATCCCTTTGGGGTGCGGCGCTTGCTGCGCTTCACCACGAGCACAGCCAGCCAAGCTAGAGAGAGCGGCAATGCGACTGATCAAACTATCCTTTCTCTTCCTCGTCTTGCTGGTGAGCAAACCAGTAAGCGCCCAGTCGGTAATCGATCAAATTACCGGTCAATTGCGCGCGCAGGGGTTTTCCAAAATCGAAGTATCCGACACTTGGTTGGGCCGGGCGCGGATAGAAGCAAAAAGCCGCGATTGGGAACGGGAAATCATCGTAAACCCCCGAACAGGCGAGATTTTGCGGGATTACTCAGAATCGAGAGGCTCCAGCAATGGTGGCCGCTCACAATCGGGGCCGGGCCTTTTGGGCGCGACGAGCCGCGATGATCGTCAAAACCGTGGGCGCGGCGGTGACAGTAACAGTGACGGGGACGAAGGGGACGATTCTGACCATGACAGCAGCGGCCACGGCAGTAGCGGCAATAGTGGCAGCGGCAATAGTGGCAGCGGCAATAGTGGGAGCGGCAATAGCGGCGGCGACAGTGACAGTGACAGTGACAGTGACAGTGATGGGGGCGGCGATGATTGATTGTCCAAAGGCCCGCCAATGATCCCACCAATCTTCCTCGCGGGCCTCGTCGCCATTCAGGCACTTTGTGCGTTCTTTTTTGTCTCTGATATCTTGTTGACGATTGTTGGTCTGCGCGTCGCACCAATCAGCTGGCAAACCCGCGAACTGTTGGAAATGGGTGCAGCCCTCGGCCTCAGCTTGGGAATGATCTTGGGCTGGATTGTCTTTCGTCGCACCGCAAGGGCAGGCCGGGCCGCTGCGGAAAAACTGCGTCGCGCCTCATCGGCCTTTCTAGACCTGATGGATGAGCGCTTTTCAGAATGGGGTCTCACCACGGCAGAACGCGATGTCGCGCTCTTCGCGATCAAAGGGCTCTCGACTGCAGAAATCGCCCAATTGCGCGGCACATCCGAGGGCACCATCAAGGCGCAAACCGCAGCGATCTATCGAAAAGCGGGTGTCACTGGGCGGCCCCAGCTGCTCTCTCTATTCATCGAAGACCTGATGGACGACACTGCCGCCTCTGCGCCCGAGCCCTCTTCTGTCACGGCCGCTTAAGGCGCTGCATGCTCTTCAAGCACCGCCAGCGGCACGATCTCCAAAGCGCGCTGATGAGTGCCCGCCAAATGAACCTCCGGCGCGCAGCCCTCATCATGCGCCTGTAAAAACCGCGACGCACACAAACACCAGCGATCGCCGGGCTTGAGGCCTGCAAACTGAAACTCCGGGCGCGGCGTCGACAGATCATTGCCCACATATTTCGAGAAGGCCAAGAACTCCGCTGTCATCACCGCGCAGACCGTGTGACTGCCACTATCGGCCGCACAGGTGTTGCAATGCCCATCCCGGAAAAATCCGGTAAGCGGTGTTCGCGAACAGCCCTCCAATGGGCCCCCAAGCACGTTGACAGACGGGGCAGGGATAAGAGACATGCGTCAGCACTCCTTTTCTTAGAGGTCACATAGGCTTCGGCGTGCGCCAGTCGACCCACCGCCCATGAAAATCCGCCCGCCTCAGATCAAACCGATGATCGCCGGGCCAAAGCCGCAGGGTCATCGCCGCACCGGGACTGTTTGAATCCGCTTCCATGCCAAACCACGCCAAAGGCCTGTCTTGCGTGGCGCGCGCCCCTGCCGCCTCCAAGGCCTCGCGCGCCTGTGCTTGGGACTGCGCCGGAAAATATTGCCACGCAATCGTATGATAAACGAGGTGGATCACCGGGGCCTGTGGGTGCATCTCTGCGCCAAGCCGGGCCTTCAGCCACAAGGCCGCATCCGCCGCAGCCACTTGCGGTGCGGTTTCATGGGCCAGCGCAATGGCGGCCTTGGTGCGTCTCATCCGGTCCGGCTGATCGGGCCAAAGATAGGCCAAGAGCCGCAGCGCATCGCCTTCGCTCCTCGGGTCCAAGGGGTTGATATCCACACCGCACCGCTCCACGACTGTGATCGGCGCGACTATTGGCGCATCTCCCCGCCATTCCGGTGCAAGCCGCAAACTCGAATTCACCGCCCCCAATGTTACCCCCGCCACATCCAGTGCAAAGCGGTCAAATAACAGGTTCAACCCACCACTCGCCCCAAGCTCTGACAATATAAGCGGAGCATCAGGGAAACGGTGTGCCAACCAAGCCGCGACGGGCAGAAGCGTTGCTGCTCGGCGTAACTCATTGGTCTGCGGTGCGCTTTGCACCCATGCACCTACAAAAGCCGCCTCTTGCTCCATCGCGGAGCGAATGGCCCCAAGCAGCGCCGCATCCGTGCAGGTCTGAGGCGGATAAACCGCCGCCAAACCGGGTGCGCGCCCGCTCAAGACCAACGCATGCAAAGCCCCCGCCCAACGAAGCGGCAACGACGCCCCTTTTGGGCCAATCTCGCCCTCCCAATCGGCAAATTGCCCCGCAACCCGGTCGTCTAATGGCCAATGCGTTGCCGCCAGCGTCATGAGCCGCGCCATAAAGGGCGAGTCCAAACCGGCGCAATGCCGGGCTTGTTCCAGAAATGCGGCGCGCAAAGCGGTCATTTGAATCGGTCCATCAACTTCTGCATCGGGCTTCGGAGATCCGGGCTGGCTTTGCCCGCCTCCGGGCTGGCCCCAGAGCTCTCCCCTGCTGCGCCATCAGACGCCGCCGACCGTCCGCCCTGCGCCCCGGCATTGCGCGCCGGTGCCGTGCGAAGCGACACCGCATTCAAAAAACCGGGCCCATCTCCTGCCACCAAAGCCGAAGCCCCCTCCGAAAGGCCGCGCAGCAGATCGTCCAGCCCCACTGCCTCGGCCTTGGCAAAATCTGCCAATACATAACTCGCGACCCTATCCTTGTGGCCGGGGTGCCCCACCCCTAACCGCACCCGCGCATAGCTCTCACCGATATGCTGATGCATCGAGCGCAATCCATTATGCCCCGCATGCCCGCCCCCTTGCTTGAGCCGCGTGCGAAACGGTGCAAGGTCCAACTCATCGTGGAACACCGTCACATCCTCTGGTGCCAGCTTGTAAAACCGCATGGCCTCCCCCACCGATTGACCCGACAGGTTCATGAATGTCTCGGGCTTCAACAGCACGATCCGCTCCGGGCCAATCCGCCCTTCACTGATTTGGCCCTGAAACTTCGCCTTGAACGGCGCAAATCCAAAATCCTGAGCAATCCGGTCCAGCGCCATAAACCCAATATTGTGGCGATTGCCCGCGTATTTTGCCCCCGGATTGCCGAGTCCGACCCAAAGCTGCATGCGCTGTCTCCTTCACAGATCCGAAGTCTAGCCGCGCCGCAGAAAAAGGAAAAGGCGCAGCCTGCTGGCTGCGCCTTTCCAAACTCACCAAAGCGGAAAGATTATTCCGCGTCGTCTTCGCCATCTCCGGCATTGTCATCCGAGCGCAGGCCCGAAGGTGCCGAGATATTGGCCACAACGAAGTTCCGCTGAACAGTCGGCTTCGCGCCTTCTGGCAAAGCGATGTCACCAATGTGGATCACGTCGCCAATCTGGCGGCCTGCAAGATCAACCGTCACGTGATCCGGAATGTCACCCGCCAGCACTTCCAGCTCTACTTCAGGACGCACGACCGTCAGAACACCGCCACGCTTGAGGCCAGGGGCCGCATCATGGTTGATGAAAGTGACGTGAATGAACAAGTTAATCCGGCTCGTACGACGCAGACGCATCAGGTCGACGTGGGTCGGCAGATCCTTGACAACGTCGCGCTGGACGTTGCGGCAGATCACGCGGACGTCTTCCTCGCCTTCAACCTTGAGGTTGAAAAGCGTGGACAGGAAGCGTCCCTGCTTGAGGCGCTTGAGCAGCGCATTGAAAGGCATGTTGATCGCGATCGGGTCTTTCCCGCCGCCATAAACGATCCCCGGCACCATGCCGTCCCGACGTGCCTGACGAGCGGCGCCCTTGCCAGTCCCCGTCCGGACGTGCGCGTGAAGATCAGGAAGTTCTCCAGCCATGTCACAAATCCTTTTGTTGCTGTTGTGGACATCCTCCAAGGCTGTATGTCCACGTGAAGCCGGGCGTATAGCGGGTTTGGTTTCGAATGAAAACCCCCGAATCGGACCGCTGCACCATAGGGTCTGCCTGCGCCAACCACCCCCGACACCACAGGCCTTTCCTTGCAAGGAAAGGCCAAGGTCCCTTGCAAGGGACCTCGCCAATTTCTTGCAAGAAATTGGTCCTTCCCACGACAGAAAGGACGAAAGGCCGCCGCGCCGGATTGCTTATTGATCAATCTCTTGGAAGCGGCCCTGATCTATCAACAGACCATCAGCCGCCCGATTTCATCTGCCCGTGCTGCATCTTATGGCCCTCTTGCGGCTTGCGCTCGAGATCCACAGGTACATCCACGTTCACCTCGCCAGCTTTTTCAAAAATCAGCGTCACAGGCACGATATCATCTTGCTTAAGAGAGCGGGTCAGACCGAGGAACATCACGTGATGCCCCCCACGTTCCATCACGATCATCCCGTCGGCGGGCATCTCGAAACCCTCTTCGACATGGATCATCTGCATCACGCCTTGGGCGTTTTCCTTGTGCGTATGCAATTCCACACGCTCCGCCACGGGTGAGGTGACGCCGATCAATCGGTCTGCCTCGCCCTTGTTATGGATCATCATGAACGCCGCACCGGTTTGCGCCTTCATTGTCGAGGTGCGGGCATAGGGGTCCATGACTGAAATTTCCCCGGCAAAGGCGGGAACAGCCAGAAAAGCGGCAGTCGCCGCAACGAGAAGTGGTCTTACAGACATCTGTGTCATCCTTATTTGATCATCAAAGTGGAAAAGCGATCAAAGGAATGTCGGCGGCCCCCGGGCTTGCGGCCTCGGTGCCGAGCGCGCCAGACTCACGAGGTCCTGAGCAACAAGCACCAATCGCGACACCGTCTGCGGTGGCTTTGGCAAAAACGGGGTGCTTGCCCCAATGTCAAACCCATGCAGCGCGAAGTCCGGGCAAATATGCGCGGGCCCCGTCGGTGCCCCGTTCTCGTCAACAGCCACCATCAAAGGCGCGCCGCTTCCGATGCACAATTCGGCAAAGCCCGCAGGCCCCGCCGTCGCCCGCGCCACAGCCATCGCCTGACCCGTCAGGGTCAGAACCAAAGCCATCAACAGGCCGAGCAAGGGCGCGCGCAGAAATCTCATGCGACGTAGATAATCTCACAGACAGGAAGTTGCACGTGACAAAAGGAAACAGCCCCCGGCACATGCCGAGGGCTGTTTAAAATCCTTCACAACTGGATCAGGCGGTAACCTGAACCTTTGCGATCTCTTTCTTCACCTTCAGCGCATTGGGCGAAAGCTCTTCATCACGCGCTTTCGCGAGGAAAGCATCGATGCCGCCACGGTGATCGACCGAGCGCAGCGCCGCAGCGGAAATCCGCAGCTTGATGCCACGACCGAGCGATTCGGACTGCAGCGTCACCTCATTGAGGTTCGGCAGCCAACGGCGGCGCGTTTTATTGTTAGCATGGCTGACATTGTTGCCAGTCATTGGGCCTTTTCCGGTCAATTCGCAACGGCGCGACATCTCTTTCACCTCGTCTGGATCAGAGGGGCCGCGCGGGCCCCTGCAATTCTACTGGCCACCACACAAAGCGGTGCCCCAAATTCTGTTTGGGCCGTTTAGGCGGAATCACAAGGGGCGTCAAGGCTTCTCCCGCACCTCTCCGCAATCCCGCACCGCCTTTTCGCCCATACCTTTGCCTTCTGCAACCGACCTGCCAAAATCGGCACGGGCAACAGGCCACCCGGATCGGGGCCAGTCCGATGCCTCCGGCGCAGCTCTGCCCGTGGACATCGGGTTATCGCAACGAAGGCGAGGCGTCGCCCGCCGGCGCCAATTGCCGCCGAAAAGGGCTCTCTGCGCGGGGCCAAGCCCGACCACACAGATTGACGCCCCCCCGCGAACCTGCCACCGATACGGCCCAGCGCAACGTGCAAGGAAGGGCCACCAGAATGACTGCAATCTTTGACATCTTGGTGATCGGCAGCGGCATAGCGGGCGCCTCGGTCGCTGCGCGTCTGAGCCAGTCAGGGCGTCGCATTGTCCTCATCGAAGGCGAAACTCACCCGGGCTATCACTCCACTGGTCGCTCTGCTGCGGTCTGGGAACCCGCTTATGGCCCCCTTGCCATCCGCCAACTCACCCGCGCCTCTGCGGCCTTTTTTACAGCTCCTCCCACAGGTTTCACAGATGCGGCGCTGATGACGCCCCTCGCCATCCTCACTGTCGCCCCCGAAGAACGTCAGCACCGGATCGCCGAGGAACTGGCCGCAATGCCCGACGCAAAACAAGTCAGGATTTCACCCGCCGAGGCGGAAGCCCGCATGCCGGTGTTGAAAAAGGGCTGGACCAAAGCCGCTCTTCTGACCGAAGCCGCTGGCGCCCTTGATGTGGATGCCATCCACCAAGGGTTTTTGAAACTGTTCAAAGCCACAGGCGGCAGCCTTGTCACCAATGCCACCGTCACAGCGCTTGAACACCAAAAAGGGCTTTGGCACGCCACGACCCGCCAAGGCACGTTCACGGCTCCCATCGTTGTCAATGCGGCAGGCGCTTGGGCCGACCAACTCGGTCAAATGGCCCAAGCCGAGCCAATTGGCCTCAAGCCTCTACGACGGACCGCCCTGACCGTCGCCGCCCCAAGTGGGCTCGACACAGCGGGCCTGCCTATGACACTCGATGTCGACGAGGAATTCTATATCAAGCCCGACGCAGGCCGCCTCCTGCTCTCGCCCGCCAACGAAGATCTGGAAACCCCCGGCGACACCCAGCCCGATGATTATGACATCGCCTTGTGTGTCTGGCGGATCGAAGAAGCGACCGACCTCAAGATCAGCAAGATCGAAAGCAAATGGGCGGGTTTGCGCTCGTTTGTCGCGGATAAAGCCCCTGTCGCAGGCTGGTCCGCCCGCGCCGAAAACTTCTTCTGGCTGGCAGGGCAGGGCGGCTATGGAATCCAGACCGCGCCCGCGCTTTCTGCTTTCGCCGCCGCTCAAATCTTGGGCCAAGATCTCCCCGAGGTGCTGCAAAGCGAGGGGTTCAACCCAGCCGATCTCGCGCCCAATCGTGCGGCACTCGCGGTCTGATCCAATCGGTCGCCCGTAGCGAACTCCCGGCTCAGGTCGAATGGCGCGCCAAAAACCGCGTCCATTCGGCCTCTTTCAACGCTCGCCCTGAATAGGTCTCTACATAAGACGGCATGCGCTGCAAACGCACCGCGCGCGTCTCCACCACCATCATCGAGATATAACCGATCTGCGTGTAATAGATCGCACGAGCGCGGGTTTCGGCGGCCAAGGCATCATAACCAAACCGCGCAAACATCGCCGTCAGGGCATCAATCCGCAGCGCATCATTGGCCTGCACCTTCGCCTTCACAGCCGCATCCGAGAGCGCCCAATTGCGAATGGCAAAATCAAACCGCGCATCAAAAATATCGGGCAAGAGCCACGCATCAAACAGGTTCAAAATCGCTTCGTTGATCGTCTCGGCAAAGGCCTCGGCCTGCGCGATCAGATTGCCGGTGTTCTTGGCCTCCCAACGCGCCAAAAGCGCTTCCAACAGGCTCTCACGATCCTTGAAGTGCCAATAAAACGCCGTTCGTGTCAGCGTCAGCGCCTCTGCCAAAGGGGCTACTTTTACCGCATCCACCCCCCCTTCGATCAGCCGCGCATAGGCGGCCTCCAAGAAGGCTTCGGCTTGCGACGTATCGGTGCGGGTCATGGCGGTCATGTCGCAGAAAGACGCCTCTATGGCGGAAAAAGGAAAGTTATTGACGCAAGTGTCAGTCAACCTGACAGTGTTGTCAAGAGATCTTGCCGGAGCCAATCATGAACCTCGCCGATTCTGTCGACCCTGCTGCCGCTGCCTCTTCCGCCCCTGTTGCCCGCAAAGGTCGAGGGGCGCGCCGTGCTGAACGCAGCGGTGGCGCAGGCTCCGCCTTTGGTGGTCCCAACGCTTGGCTTCGCACGCCCTTCATCGAACGCGGCATCCCCAGCTATGACATTGCCACCGAAGCGCAGGTCGATCGCGTCATGGCTGCGGTGGATCGCATCCTCGCCGAGATCGGGATCGAATTCCGCGATGATCCCGAAACCGTCGAACGCTTCCGCCGGGCAGGGGGGCACGTCACCCAATTGACGCCCGAGTCGTGGAATATCAAATTCGCACCGGGCATGATCCGCGACCTCTGCCGCACGGCGCCTGCACGCTTCACCCAACATGCGCGCAACCCGGCCAATACGGTTGAAATTGGCGGCACGGCCACGGTATTTGCCCCCTCCTATGGCTCGCCCTTCGTGATAGACCTTGACCGGGGCCGACGCTACGGCACCATCGAGGATTTCCAGAATTTCATCAAACTTGGCCAATCCTCGCCGTGGTTGCACCATTCCGGCGGCACGATTTGCGAACCCACTGATGTGCCTGTGAACAAGCGCCATCTCGATATGGTCTATTCCCATATCCGCTTTTCAGACCGTGCCTTTCTCGGCTCCATCACCCATCCCGACCGCGCCGCCGACAGCATTGCCATGGCGCGCATGGTCTTCGGCGCGGAGTTCATGGAAAAGAACTGCGTCATCATGGGCAACTTCAACTCGACCTCCCCCTTGGTGTGGGACGGCATCACCACCCAAGGCATCACCCGCTATGCCGAAGCAGGCCAAGGCTCCATTCTCTTGCCCTTCCTCTTGGGCGGTGCGGTCGCTCCACTAACCATGGCCGGGCAGGTTGCCCAATGCGTCGCCGAATCCATGGTGGGCGTGGCCCTCACCCAGTTGGTCCGCCCCGGCGCGCCCGCGCTTCTGGCGGGCTTCCTGTCATCCATGTCGCTGCGGTCCGGCTCGCCCACCTTTGGCACCCCCGAACCTGCGCTGGGCAGCCTCGTCATGGGTCAGATCGCGCGCCGTCTCAACTTGCCTCTGCGCTGCGCGGGCAATTTTTCGACCTCGAAAATGCCAGACGCCCAAGCGATGACCCAATCCATGATGTCGGTCATGTCCGCCGTCCAGGGCGGGGCCAATTACATCCTGCATTGCGCTGGTTTTCTGGACGGGCTTTTGTCGATGTCCTACGAAAAATTCGTGCTCGACACCGATCTCTGCGGCCAATTGCATAGCTACATGCGCGGCCTTGATTTCTCAGACGACGCGCTCGCCGTCGATGCCTTGGCCGAAGGGGGCCCGGGCGTGCACCTCTTTTCAACTCAACATGTGCTGAAATACTACGAAAAGGCTTATTACGACAGCGAGATGGACGATAACGATACCCACGAAACATGGTCCGAAAACGGCGCGATCGATTCCGCCACCCGCGCCAACACGCGTTGGAAAGACCTCCTCAACCGCTACGAGGCCCCGCCCCTCGACGAGGGGATCGACGAAGCCCTGCAAGACTTCATTGCCCAGAAAAAAGCCTCCATGCCGGACACTTGGTATTAAGAACACGAAAAGAGCCCATCATGTCTAACGATCCGCTGCTGCAACCCTATCAGCTCAAACACCTGACCTTGAAAAACCGGATCATGACCACCAGCCATGAACCCGCCTATCCCGAAGCAGGCATGCCAAAAGATCGCTACCGCGCCTATCACGTAGAGCGCGCCAAGGCGGGTGTGGCGCTCACGATGACCGCCGGGTCGGCAGCCGTGTCCAAAGACAGCCCTCCGGTGTTCAACAATATCCTTGCCTACAAGGACGAAGTCGTCGGCTGGATGAAGAAACTCACGGACGAGTGCCACGACCATGGCTGCGCGGTGATGATCCAACTCACCCACCTTGGCCGCCGCACCACTTGGAACAAGGGCGATTGGCTGCCCTCGGTCTCTCCCGGTCCCTTCCGCGAACCTGCCCACCGTGCCTTTCCCAAAGTGGTCGAAGACTGGGACATCGCCCGGATTATCCAAGATTACGCGGATGCCGCCGAGCGCATGGCCGCTGCTGGCCTCGATGGGATCGAGTTGGAATGTTACGGCCACCTGCTTGATCAATTCGTGTCGCCGCTGACAAATACGCTGGAAGGCCCCTATGGAGGCTCCCTCGAAAACCGCACCCGCTTTGCGATGGAGGTGATCGCCGCGATCCGCAAACAAGTGCCCGCCTCTTTCTTGCTGGGCGTGCGCTATGTCGCCGACGAAGATGCCTCGGGCGGCATTACACCCGAAGACGGCATCGCCTTTGGCAAGATCATGCGCGAGTCCGGTCAGGTCGATTTTCTCAACATCATCCGTGGCCAGATCCATACGGACCCCGCCATGACCGACGTGATCCCGATCCAGGGCATGAAATCAGCGCCGCATCTCGATTTCGCCGGTCGCGTGAAAGCCGAGGTGGGCCTGCCCACTTTCCACGCGGCACGGATCCCCGATGTGGCCACTGCGCGCCATGCTGTGGCCTCTGGCCAGCTCGACATGGTCGGCATGACCCGCGCCCATATGGCCGACCCCCATCTGGTGCGGAAAATCATCGAGGGCCGCGAGGCCGACATCCGCCCCTGTGTCGGCGCCACCTATTGCCTCGACCGTATCTATCAGGCGGGCGACGCGCTTTGCCTGCATAACGCCGCCACTGGGCGCGAACTGACCATGCCGCACAACATCCCCCCCGCCACCGAGAAAAAGCGCGTGGTCATCGTGGGCACTGGTCCCGCTGGTCTTGAGGCGGCCCGCGTCGCCGCCGAGCGCGGCCATAGCGTGACCGTCTTCGAAGCCGCCGATCAACCGGGCGGGCAGGTGCGTCTTACCGCGCAAACCAAGCGCCGCGCCGAGATGATCGGCATCATTGACTGGCGCATGGCCCAATGCGCGGCCCGTGACGTCGAATTTCACTTCAATACTTGGGCCGAACCCCACGACATCACGGCGCTCAACCCGGATGTGGTCATCGTGGCTACTGGCGGCCTGCCGAACACCGAAATCCTGACCTCCGGCAATGATCTTGTCGTCTCCACATGGGACATCCTCTCAGGCGATGCCAAACCGGGACGCGATGTGCTGCTCTATGACGACGCGGGCGACCATAGCGCGCTACAAGCTGCCGACGTTATCGCCGCCGCCGGAGCCACGCTCGAAATCATGACCCCGGATCGCACCTTCGCCCCCGATGTCATGGCGATGAACCTCGTGCCCTATATGCGGACTTTGCAAGAGAAAGACGTCACATTCACGGTCACATGGCGGCTGATGTCAGCAGAAAAGGATGGCAACCGTCTCAAGGCAACGATTGGCACCGATTACTCCAAACACACCCAAGCCAAGCACTACGACCAAATCGTCGTCAATCACGGCACCTTGCCAAATGCCGATCTCTACTTCGCACTCAAGGAACTGTCGGTGAACCGCGGCGAGGTGGATCAAGATGCCTTGATCAATGGCCGCCGCCAAGCGCTCGAAACCAATCCGAAAGGCACGTTCCAACTCTTCCGCATCGGTGACGCCGTTTCAGCGCGCAACACGCATGCCGCAGTCTATGACGCGCTGCGCCTTGTAAAAGACCTCTGAAATGCGCGCCTCTCGGGTCATCCACACCGTCTCGGTCCATGCCGAAGGAGAGGTGGGGGATGTGATCGTGGGGGGCGTGGCCCCACCCCCGGGCGACACGCTCTGGGAACAATCGCGCTTTCTCGCCACCGATCAAACGCTACGCCGCTTCATGCTGAACGAACCACGCGGCGGGGTGTTTCGCCACGTCAACCTGTTGGTGCCGCCAAAAGACCACCGTGCCCAAATGGGCTTTCTCATCATGGAACCCGAAGACACTCCGCCGATGTCTGGCTCCAACGCGATCTGCGTCGCCACGGCGCTTCTCGATAGCGGCATCTTGCCCATGCAAGAGCCTATCACCGAATTGGTGCTCGAAGCGCCGGGCGGTCTGGTCAAGGTGCGCGCCGAATGCCGCAATGGCAAAGCCGAGCGCATCCATGTGCAAAACCTGCCGTCTTTCGCGGGCCATCTTGGCGCACAGATCACAGTCGAAGGCTTAGGCACGCTCACCGTCGATACAGCCTTTGGTGGCGATAGCTTCGTGATCGTTGACGCCGCCGCCCTTGGCTTCGCCATAGCCCCCCATGAGGCGCGTGATCTCGCCCGGCTGGGCGTGAAAATCTCTGACGCTGCAACAGCGCAACTGGGCTTTCATCATCCGGCCTTGCCGGACTGGCGCCACATCTCCTTTTGTCTGTTCGCAGGCCCCGTCACCCGATCGCCTGCAACGGACGGCGCAGGCCAAACGCTCCGCGCAGGCTCTGCCGTGGCGATCCGTCCCGGCAAGATCGACCGCTCCCCCACAGGCACTGGCGTTTCGGCGCGTATGGCTGTTCTGGCCGCCAAAGGCGACATGGCCCCCCAAGACCGCTTCGTGGCCACCTCCATCATCGGTTCCGAATTCACCGGGCGGATCTTGGGCGAAGCCTTGGTCGGCGAAACCCGCGCTATCTTGCCGGAAATCTCTGGCCGCGCTTGGATCACGGGCACCCACCAACACATGCTCGATCCCTCAGACCCATGGCCGCAAGGCTATAAACTCTCCGACACATGGGGCCACGAATGACCGCTTACGCCCATATGCTCAAACCCGTGCAATTGCGCCATAAAACCCTGCGAAACCGCGTGGTCTTTGGCGCCCACACCACCAACATGAGCCGTGACGGGCTGCCATGGGATCAGCATATTGCCTACTACCGCGAACGCGCCATGGGCGGGGCAGGCATGATCGTAATGGAACCAATGCCCGTGCATGCCGCCGCTGTGCTCACCCGCGGCAACTTCCGCCACTCGACCGATGAGGTCATCCCCCATTTTCGACGCGTCACCGACGCGGTGCACGAAGAGGGCGCGGTGATCCTCCAACAGCTTTATCATATCGGCGCCCATGGCGATGCCGACCTGTCGTTTCACGCCAATTGGTCCCCCTCTGGTGGCCCCAGCTACCACGACAACGACGGCTCCCATGCCATGACCGAGGCCGAAATCTACGAAACCATCGAGGGCTATGTGCAGGCCGCCCGGCGCTGCAAAGAGGCTGGCTTTGACGGGGTTGAGTTTTGGGCGGCCTATCACGCCTTGCCCGACCAGTTCTGGACACCGTTTTCCAACCAACGCACCGACCAATGGGGCGGATCGCTGGAAAATCGCACCCGGTTTTCTCGCGAAACCATGGCCCGCATCCGCAAGGTCTGTGGCGAAGACTTCATCATCGGCCTCGCCGTCAGCGACGAATACGATGTCGAAGTCGCCCTCCAACGCGAAAGCATGGCCGAAATCATTGCCCGCCACGACCAAGACGCCTTGATGGACTATGTCACCTGCGGCTCTGGTGGCTACTTTGACTTCTACAAACTCATGCCCACCTTCATGTATGGTGAAAAACTCGGCGCCGACCTCGCGCGCACGCTTAAATCAGTGGTGAAAAACTGCCTGATTACTGCGGAAAGCCATATCCGCACCCCCGACAACGCCAATGAGGTTCTAGGCTCCGGCGGGGCCGATCTCGTCTCCATCGTGCGCGGCCAAATCGCCGACCCGCATCTGGTGAACAAAGCCTCCGAAGGCCGCCCCGAAGATATCCGCGGCTGTCTCTCGTGCAACCAGATGTGCTGGGGGCGGCGCAGTCGCGACTATTGGATCTCCTGCGTGGTCAACCCGTCGGTCGGGCGCGAATGGGAATGGGGCGGCGACCGCTTCTCAAAGACCAAGACACCAAAAACCGTACTCGTTGTTGGCGCTGGCCCCGCAGGGCTCGAAGCAGCGCGCGCTGCGGGCGAACGGGGGCATAAAGTGATCCTCACCGAAGCGGCGGCGCAAATCGGCGGCCAATACCGCCTTGCAGGCCTCCAACCCCGCCGCAGCCAGATCCTTGACCTGCTCACTTGGTATGAAACCCAACTCACCAAACTCGGCGTCGAAGTGAAACTGAACACCTATGTCGAAGCCGAAGACATCGCAGGATTTGCCGTCGATGAAATCATCGTCGCCACAGGCAGCCTGCCCGAAGGCCAAGGGTTCCAAAAAGCGCTCCCCCATATTGCCAGACTGCCCGGCATCGACGGGGGCAACGTCTGGCCCATCGAAGACGTCCTCGCCCGCGCTGCCCGCCTTGGCCCGCGCGTGATTGTGTTTGACGAAACAGGCGGTTGGCGCGGTTGTGGCACTGCGTGGAAACTGGCCGAAGACGGCCATGACGTCACGCTCGTCACCCCCGACGCGATGATCGGCCGCGATCTTGTTCGGGTCGCCGCTGATTTCCCCCTTCGCAAACGCCTCGCGCAATTGGGAACGCGTTTCGTGACCGAACATGTGCTCACCAGTTGGGGCAACGGCGGTGCTACTTTGCAATCGGCCCTGACCAGCGCCGAAACCCGCCTTGACGCCGACAGCCTTGTCCTCGCCCTTGGCAATCGATCCGTCACAGAGCTCGCAGATGCGCTCGTGGCCCAAGGCACCCCCCACCGCCTCATTGGCGATGCCGCCACGCCCGGCCAAGCCGCTTTTGCGTTCCATGCGGGCCGCAAAGCCGCCCTTGCGCTCCTTTAAAAAAGGGCGGCCTTGCCATGGTGCTTTGTCAGCTTGGATATGGCCAAGCGGGGCCGGGCCGGATATGGCACGGTCATGAGCGATTTCGAGATATTCCTATCGGTGGCCCCCGGGCTGGAACCTGCTTTGGCCGAAGAGGCCGCCGAAGCGGGCTTTCGGGATGTTGCGGTTGTCGTGGGCGGCGTAACCGTCTCCGGAGGGTGGCCCGAGGTTTGGCGCGCCAATTTGGTGCTGCGCGGAGCCAGCCGGGTCTTGGCGCGGATCGGGGCGTTTCGGGTGATGCATATCGCGCAGTTGGACAAGCGCGCGCGCAAATTCCCTTGGGGCGACGTGTTGCGCCCCGACGTGCCCTGCCGGGTCGAGGTCACTACCCGCGCGTCCAAGGTCTATCACGCGGGCGCAGCCAAACAGCGGATCGAACGCGCACTGACCGAATCCTTCGGCGCGCGCTTGGCCGATGATGCGGCGGTTATTCTCAAAGTGCGGATCGAGGATGACCTGTGCACCATCAGCGTCGACACCTCCGGAGAAAGCTTGCACAAGCGTGGCCACAAACAAGGTGTGGGCAAAGCGCCGATGCGCGAGACACTGGCCGCGATGTTCTTGCGCCAATGCGGCTACCACGGCACGGAACCTGTCTATGACCCGATGTGCGGCTCAGGTACTTTTGTAATCGAGGCCGCCGAGATCGCCGCAGGCCTCTTGCCCGGCCGCTCGCGTCGCTTTGCCTTCGAGGAGTTGACCACCTTTGACAGCGCGGCCTTCGCGGCGCTCAAGGCGGTGTCGCCGCGTCCGGTGTCGGGCTTGCTCTTCGCGGGATCAGATCGCGACGACGGCGCCATTCGCAGCGCCACGGCCAATGCCGAACGCGCCGGGGTGGGCGCAGTTTGTGCCTTTCACCGGGCCGCCGTCTCCGACGCCAAGCCACCCGAAGGCCCGCCCGGACTTGTGATGATCAACCCGCCTTACGGTGCGCGCATCGGTGATCGCAAATTGCTCTTTGCGGTCTATGGCGCTTTGGGCCAGACGCTGAAAACCAATTTCAAAGGATGGCGTGTCGGGCTTGTCACTTCGGATGGGGGCTTGGCCAAGGCATCTGGCTTGCCATTCCTGCCGCCGGGGCCTCCGGTGGCGCATGGCGGGCTTGGGGTTACCTTATGGCGGACAGATCGCCTGTAGCGTGCCCCCTTTCCCGTCCGCGCGAGAGCAGGTAGGAAGGGACTATGCTTTGGACCGTGCCCAACATTCTGACGATCCTCCGTCTGCTCGCCGCTCCCGGCGTTGCAGTCATGTTTCTTTATTTTCATCGGCCCTATGCCGATTGGTGCGCGCTCATTCTCTTCATGGGCGCCGCGATCACCGATTGGTTTGATGGCTATCTTGCCCGCGCTTGGAAACAGGAATCGAAACTGGGCGCCATGCTTGATCCGATTGCCGACAAGGCGATGGTGGTCATCGCGCTTGCGGTGATCTTGGGCTATTCTTCCATGTCGCCTTGGCTGGTGCTTCCGGCCACGGTGATCCTCTTTCGGGAGGTTTTCGTCTCGGGCCTGCGCGAATTCCTGGGCGATGTCGCAGGCACGCTCAAAGTCACCAAATTGGCAAAGTGGAAAACCACTGTGCAAATGGTGGCCATTGCCGTGCTGTTTTCACAAGGTGTGTTCGAGCATGCCTTTGCCAAATCCATTGCCGGAGCCGACTCTTCGGTGGTCCAGCAAGTATTGGAGGGCGGCGGCACGGATCATGCGGGCCTGCGTTGGAAATGGGTGGCGATGGGCTGGGCAGGTGGTATCGGGCTGGGGCTCTTGTGGCTTGCGGCGCTGCTCACCGCGGTGACGGGGTGGGATTACTTCCGAAAAGCGCTGCCGCATCTGAAAGGATGATCTGATGATCTATGACGTGCTGTATTTCGCTTGGGTGCGCGAACGCATTGGCCTGCCCAAAGAGAAAGTCACTTCTGACGCCACCACAGTCGCAGGTCTCGTGGCCGACCTTTGCGCCCGCGAAGAGCGTTACGCCGTTGCGTTTTCCGATATCTCCGCACTCCGTGTCGCGCTAGACCAAGAGCTTTCCACCTTCGAGGCCCCCCTTGATGGCGTGCGCGAAATCGCTTTCTTCCCGCCAATGACCGGGGGCTGATCCATGCGCGTCATCGTTCAGGAACAGCCCTTCGACCTCGCCGCCGAAGTCGAGAGTTTTGCCAAAGGCCGCACAGATCTGGGAGCGGTGGTCACCTTCCATGGCATCGTGCGTGGCGATGACACAGGCACACTCGATCATATGATGATCGAGCACTACCCCGGCATGACCGAGCGCGCCCTCACCACGATCGCCCAAGAGGCCATGCGCCGTTGGTCTCTGGGGGATGTGCTCGTGTTGCACCGTTTTGGGGAAATGCGTGCAGGTGACCGCATCATGATGGTCGCCACCGCCGCGCGTCACCGCAAAGATGCTTTTGAGGCGGCCGAATTCTTGATGGACTACCTCAAATCCCGCGCGCCGTTCTGGAAAAAGGAATGTGCGGCGGATGGCGCATCTTGGGTGGCAGCCAAATCCGATGACGAAGACGCCCTCTCACGCTGGTAACGCATGCCCCCTCTCGTCACCTCCCCCTTGTCAGGATGCCCAAATGCCCAGCCCTTCCGAAATCCTCAACGACTTCCAAGCGTTCCTTCACCCCAAGGCCGAGGGCAAAATTCGCGGTCGCGCCAAACTGGTGATCGAAGGTGTCGGCGCGGTGCTTTTGGATGAAACAGGCGCCCGCGTCGCCGATGAAGAGGCCGATGTCGTGCTCAAAGCCAAAGAAGAGGTGTTTCGCCGCATCCTTTCGGGCGAGCAAAACGCCATCATGGCCGTCATGACGCGGAAACTTCACGTCGAAGGCAGCCCAGAGCGCGCCTTGAAAGTCGCAGGTCTTTTGGTGGGGTAATCCATCTGGCGCGTTGCGCGGACCATATCCGCACCGCACACCACTCATGCGCTCAGTTCAGCGCGAAATGCAGCGGATACTGACCATCGGTGAACGGGCCAAAAAGGTCCGGGATGTCCGGGTGGTCCACAGGCTCGCCAGACCAATCGGGCACCAGATTTTGCTCCGAGACATAGGCCACGTAAAAGCTTTGATCGTTTTCTGCCAAGAGGTGATAAAACGGTTGCTCGCGCGACGGACGGCTCTCCTCCGGGATCGCAGCATACCATTCCTCCGTGTTTGAAAACACCGGATCCACGTCAAACACGACACCCCGGAAGGGATGCTTGCGATGGCGCACGATCTGCCCCAGATGGTATTTTGCCGATTTTTGCAGCATGCATTCCTGTCCCTTTGGGCCACAAATACGCTCCGAATGGGTAAATGTCCAACATGCCGTGAAGGATTCGATGGAAACAATCCGTGTGCATATGCCTTACAACCGTTTTCGCCCGATCTTTTGCCCAGTCTCGCGTCCAGTCTAACGCGCCGCCTCGGCATCAATCTGCCGAAAATGTGCTTAGGGGATTCCCTCACGCAGCACTTTGTCGTAGACTGAAAGAAAAACTAAGAAAGCGTGAGGCGATGAGCAGATACCTTCGCGCGCTGATCCTGTTCGTAATGTTGGCGTCCTGCGGCGGGGGCGACTATTCCGCGCCGCGTAATTTGGACAATGCGTGTACGATTTTGGCACAGCGCCCTAATTATGGCAGGGCCTTCAAGGCGGCAGAGCGGCGCTGGGGCGTTCCCGTTGCTGTGCAGATGGCAACGATCTACCAAGAAAGCAAATTTATCGGCAATGCCCGCACCCCCTTGCAATGGACCTTGGGCGTGATCCCGATGGGGCGGCAATCTTCGGCCTATGGCTATGCCCAAGCCCTTGATTCGACATGGGAAGAATACCAGCGCGCCGATGGTGGTTTTGGCCGCAAACGCGACGACATCAAGGATGCGACCGATTTCATGGGTTGGTATATGACCAACACCCGCGAGAAACTCGGCATTTCCCTCAGCGACGCCCGCAACCAATACCTCGCCTATCACGAAGGCCCCACCGGCTATGCGCGCGGCAGCTATCGCGCCAAAAGCTGGCTGGTTCGGATCGCAGGCGAAGTGCAATCGCGCGCCGAAATGTATGATGTGCAACTGGCCGGATGCCGCCGCAGCCTGCGGTAAGATCATCCAAGGCAACGGAAAATCAAATGGCAGGGCAGGGTTATCCCGCCCCGCCCGAATGTCGCGGCCTTGGCCGAACACCCCCCGGGGTTACAAAAGCCCCGCAGCCGCAAAAAGCGCGCGGACATCTGCCTGCGGACGCGGCCCGATATGCCCGATCACTTCAGAGGCGGCAATCACCCCCATCCGCGCGGCCGTC
>OCVQ010000877.1_pt1 | contig 25311 bp, 37 predicted proteins | sample 1539061 | NCBI WGS metagenome assembly OCVQ01 (sample SAMEA3355526, study PRJEB22509) | marine metagenome | biome: marine; feature: river plume; material: water | place: USA | collected 2010-08-08 | depth 0.5 m | reverse complement strand
AAAATACTGATAGTTCATACCAGACATTTTAACATTCTTATAGCGATCAGTAAAATCTTCACATAATCTAATTACTGTACCAGAGGTAACTTTTGTCTTACGGTTCTGATGCAGTCTATAGAAATGTTTGATATTATCATCCATAATCCAATGACGCTCATGACCTTCTTTAATAGAATGATCCCAGACAAAGTTGCGTGCTGGAATAGAACCGCCGATTCTACCTTTATTATCTGGAATTGCATACTTTGGATTTTCTCTAAATCCGGGCGGTAGAGTTAGAATCTTATCGGCTGAAATGCCTTTATTATAATCATCAAACTCGCTTTCTTCAATAACAATTTTATATGGTACTCTAATCTCATCAAGAGTTTTAGAGGTAAGCCGTGAGTCGGCTCTACCCTTAGAGATAATATAAATTGGATATTTTGGTTGCATTAATTATCACCTTCTTTTACAAAGACACCATCTACCATCTTACCTTTACGGTCCTTAATATCGTTATAGGCTACTTCAAGACATTCTTCAAGACCGATATTATTTCTTTCCATAATATTAATAAGAACAACCATAATATCTCCACAGTCATCTCTAATATCTTTACCCTTACAGATATTATCTGATAGTTCACCCATTTCTTGAATGAGTTTCATATACTGATCTTTATCTGTAGAACCTTCAATAAGATTTCTGTCGTAGTGCCACTGAATAATTTTTTCTTCATAAATCATTTTTATATTATATCCTATTTTGATCAATTTGTAAAGTATTATTTATGATTGTCACAAACACGATTTCTTAATCCACTTGAACTAAATCTATGATCACGCTTATTAAAATACAAGTCAATGCCTCTATTACGGCATTCATCTTTACCTGTAAAATTTTGTGTTCTATATTCTTCACCTAGTATTCTAACATTAATTGGATACATATTAATTATATCAAGCAGATCTGCCTCCGTACAATATATAATAACTTCATCAACATATTTTACTGCTTCAAGCTGTGCTTGTCTTTCGACAATAGTTTGAATAGGAGAATTTTTTTCTTTTCGGTCATAGCTAGGATCTACTTGTAAAGCAGCAATAAGCCAATCGCATTGCGACTTAGCCTCTCTTAACATCATTATGTGACCAGCATGTAGTAAATCAAATGTACTAGCTGTTAGACCTACTCTCATAACCCTTCTTCCCAATCTTTAATCCATTTTATTTTGTATTCTTTATCCCACCCAGAAAGATAATCATTATCTTTGTCGAATAAATCTAAAAGATTATTCTCATCATATATTTGAACATCGATTATATTTTCTTTTAAATCTAATTGGCTAAACTCTTTTACTTCGCCAAAAGTAACAGAATCTTTAATAAATGTTTCAGGATCACAGTCTTCCATATCTTCTACTGGGACCACATAACGGGTTCTAAACTGTTGAATTGCTGTTAATACTACATACTCAGTCATCTGATATCTCCTCATCATCATAATGTACAAATAATTTAAGAGTTTTTCCATCATCTTGAAGTTGCATTTCTACTTTATCTACCCAATTTTTAGTATATGAACGACCATTATTATCAATAACTTCTACTCTTGTTACATTAGAAAAAGAATCAGTCATCTATATCATCCATATGATAACCAACAGTCTCACGTTCAATGTCATTATGATTAAATTCTGCCCAATACAGTTCATATGCCACTCCCATCTGTAAACATTCAAACTGATGATAAAGACCAGGTTTTACTTTATGATAATCGCCTTCATTAAGAATGGTAACATCGCATAAATCATAGTCACGTTGCCACGTACGAATAAGCATCTTTCCAGATTCTACATAAAAACCATTCCACTTATAGCGATGTAAGTGCTTAGAGCATACACCACCTTCTTCCATTTCAATACGATGAAATTCTAAAGCACCATTGGCTTCAATCAGTTCAGTTGTTCCCCATACTTTACCAGCTTTCATTTTTTTTCTCCTCTATAGTATTATTATACACTATATTTGACTTATTGTAAACCATTATATGATAAACTAATTAATATTTTATGGGTGTCTTTCCAAGACTTTACTTCATAATTCCAAGAATTTTCTCTATACTGTATTACCTTAGCTAATGGATAATCATTACCACCATGTGCCATTTTATCACCAAAGAATATTATTGGTCCTTCAATATCATCGGCAATTTGTCTTTTATCATATCCTATAGGAATAATATCAAGACCTGTCTCACCTGCTACTTGAGCTTTGTAATATGCAAACTGTTGATTGAATGCTCTGGCGATTGTTCTTCTTTCTTCCACCTGTTCATCCCATTGAGTGTAGATAAACCTTTCTTCAAAGGAGGCATTTCTACCAACAATGCTAAAATTTACCAAGCCGGGTCTTTGCTCAATATGATTACCAGTTCTTATATCAAATTTACTTTTCTTTAGTTCTTTTTTTAACCATTTATCTAATTCGTCCGACAGCGTCCAATCGGATCTAAATATTTCTTCTCCGTTTTTCCAAACGCTGTTACCACAACAGTTATAACACTTAGTAACACTCTCACAGATTTCTGTTCCAAGCTGTTCTACTGTTTTTATATAATCTGATCCTGTAGCAAGATAAACATTATTTTTCTTTATAAATTCTAAAAAGAATTCCTTAAATTCTTTATCTATCCGCATACGGCTTGGTGTTAAAGTCCCGTCTACGTCAAATATATAATTCATCCAAAAAAGTCCTCCAGTGTTTGCACATCCTTGACAGACCAACCAACGGCTTCAAGAATAGGATTAAGTGGTTCAATAAAAGTTTTTTCAAATTGCATCTCATAGTCTACATATTTATGCAGATTTAATTCTTCGGGTAAGTAATCCGGAAAGGAAATTACATTTTCACGAATAGGATTCGGAAGCTTCATATATGTAAATTTAATCTTTTCTCCGTTTTGTATCATAATGTACTTCTTATCTAGCGCCTTATCTTTAATATGATGATTATACAAAAGAGCACCACGAACATGAATAGGCGTTGTTTTTATTGTTGCTGTCTGACTGCCCGATGACCATTGTTTAGAATTATTAGAATTACAATAGATATTTTTCTTATGTGAAAACTTACTAATATCAGAAACTCCACGTGGAAATGCAACAGCTTCAGGTGGTAGAGATTTAAATTTTGCTTTAAAGTCATTAATATATCTACGAGTTTCTGCTTCAGTACTGGTAATAATAACCTTAAATATTTCTTTAAACTTATCTCGGACTACCTCAGGAGTTGATGATTTAATGGCCTCGATGCCCATCATTTTTAGTTTAGGTTCTGAATATTGAACCCCTTCGTTATTGTGTACGTTAAGTATATAGCGTTTTTTTGCAGTCCATATACCACGATCGGCAATAACTTCTCTACCCATTTCCATTCGTGGAGTATAACCATTAAGCCTATGATATAAACCATCATATGCTTTAGCAATAATCTTTTCAAAATGATCTTGACATAGTTTGTCAATAGCCTTTACAGGATCTTTTGGTTTCAATTTAGAGACAAGAGGACCGAAATTAATATAAACTGAATCCGTATCAATAGCAATAACATAATCAAAATCGTCGGTCTTAAGAATTTTATTCATCTCTTGATTAATAGCACGCTCTGCCCATTTAATAGAAAGCTGACCAGTAAGTGTTACACTCTCGGCTAGGGCATTATCAAAGTATTTAAAATGTTTATTTGCAAGAGCACCATAAAGAGAATTAAGTAAAATCTTAATTGACATCTGGTTATTTTCTAGCTGATTGATTTCTGCTTCAAGATATGATGATTTTGTCTTTTCATATTGTGACTTAGCATCTAACATCTTTTTCTTGATAACACTTCTTTCTGAATAGTAATCAACAATAAGTTCTGGAATTACTCCTTGCTTTTCTCTCGAGAAAGGCACTCCACTTGCACAAATAGAATATTCGCTATCAGTTTTATCTGTTCCGTTTAAATAGTAATCAACGCCTTGTTGAAATGTTCTCCAAGTTTTATTACGAATAATAGTCTCTGGAGATATATTAGACTGAACAATAATGTTTGGATACAGAGAATTTAAATCAAATGATACTACCCAGTCGTGTGCTCCAACTTGAGGATCTTTTACATAGCCACCCTCGATAATATTTGGATTAGAATTATTTTCATAAGCAACTCTTTGAATCTGCTCTACTGGTGACACAATATTCTTTGAGAGTAATCTACGATAGAGAATTGATTCCCAGATAGATGTTGTACCAAATGTTTCAGAAAGATTAGTACCTGCTCTATATGCCATAGTCATTGCTAAGTTAATAAGACCCATCTTAGCATCCATCTTATCAATTAGCTGAACATCTCGAATATTATAATCAATAAACTTTTGATGATCTTTCTTATATAAAGTATAAAGATTACCATGTTCTTCATACGAAAGTTTCTTTTCTCCAAGAACGGTATGAGCTACATGGTCTAGTTTATATGATTCTTGAGTTCCATATGAATATCCAAACTTTTTAAACAGTTCAAGATAGTCTGCTTGTTGAATACCAACAATCTCATGATTAACCTGAGGTCTACCCATGATTGTAGTATTTCTTTCATTAACAAGTTTCCATGGAGATAACTTGTTAGCGGCTTCTTCCGTACCAATAATTTTAATACGATTAACAAGATAAGGAACATCAAAGAATCTAGTATTCCAGCCAGTAATAATATCAGGATAATTTTTAGTCCAGTAAGTTAGAAACGAAGCCATCATTGCTGGTTCAGAGTCAAACTGATGATACTGTATCTGACCACCATCTAAATTGATTTCTGTTTTAGATGGATCATAGTCATCTAAACCCCACACTTGATATATCGAAGATTTACTAGACTTGAGAGCAATAGATATAATTGGATATGCTGCAGCATCTGGAGTTGGAAACCCATCATCTGAGGCAACCTCTATATCAAAGTTTACTACATTTATACTACTCGGATTAAATTTAATATCATCAGGAAACTTATCTGTAATAAACTGATGTATATAATTACGTGTGCCATATATCTTTACGCCATCCATTTCTGAATATTGTTCAAGAAACTCTTTAGCTTCACGCATATTTTCAAATTCTATAGGGCTTATGTTGCCACCATCAAAGGATTTTATCTCTGTTGGATCCTTAGATGCTACCCAGAATTTTGGTTTAAATTTATAACGTTGATTAATTGGCGAACCATTAGGGGAATATCCACGATAAAGAATAGAATTACCATAACGGTTCACAGAAGTGTAGAATGAATTCAAATTAATAACCTCCAGTTGGAATTATTATAACATATTATGAGATGTTTGTAAACTATAAATTTTTACCATCTATAGTGTGCGTACCAGAATTAGCCCAAGCCCAGCATATACAATTGAGCTTACTATAACGACTATACCATGGACCTACATTACATACGCCCATGGTATTACCGTCTTTTCTAAGAACATGGTACCATTTAATAAATCTTTTATATCTTACTATAACCCTAGACTCCACATCCAGATAGGTATAATCACAAAGTGAAATATAACACAAGTCCATAGCATAATGTAAACAGTACGCTTTTGTGGATTCACGAACGATTACCTCTAAGAGCAAAGTACATACAGCCTACCCATAGTAATACATGAAGATTATCATATAATAGCACGTCAGTAAAGCTTTCAGGTTCTCCAGTCCAAATAACTCCAGTCATAATACTTGCCATAGTAATACCGGAGAAACGTGTAATAATATCACCAAACTCTTTTAGTTTTTTAATATAGTCTAATATACCACCAACAATAAGACCGATGGCACCACCTAGCTCGCCTAGTACAACGAATGTCCAAACTAATAATGTTAATTCTACTGGAGAATCATTTACATCAATAGGCCACTTAGAAAGCCCTTGCTGCAAAAATACAACAATAAGAGGTATTCTAAGTAACCAATGAGTCATACAAAACTCTGGGATTTTGTTAACTAGTTTTTTAATCATTATAGTTCAGCCAATAAAGCCTTAAATACTTTTTTTGACTTACCTTTTACTTTAGCCTTTGAGATATCATTGTCTCCATCGCCTACTACCACAATAGCAATCATACCCATTGTTTTATGTGGTGAACATTGATATAGATACACTCCTGGTGTGTCAAAAGTAATAGAAACTTCTTTGCTAAGTTTTGATTTTTTTGGCGCTTTCCATCCATCAGGACCTGCAATAAATTCTACATTATGTCCTTTTTGTGTCGGCACCCAAGTAATTGTATCTCCTACATCAATACGTGCAATGTCTTGAGAATATACCATCTTAGCGCCATCTTCACGTTTATTTAACATTTCAATTGTTATATCTTCAGCAAATACTGAAGTAGTGAAAAGTGCCATAATACTTGCTATAATTAGATTCTTCATAGATTTTCCTATCTTTATTTCTTTACATTAAGATTGGACGGATTATATTGTTCGCCGTTATAGGCAGGATAGGTGTCGTCCTCTACCCCAAAGTTACATGATGCTACAATTAAAAGCATTGCAATTGCAGCATATGTAGTTCTTTTACTCCAAAGCATAAAATCGGCAAATGTTTTTTCTGCTTCTTTCTGAGCTGCAGCTCTTACTTCTTCATCAGTCATTATTTATTTTTCCGTAATAAACTCTGTAAATTTCTCTAAGTTGTATGCTGTCTAATATTTCTTCCAAAATATAATCAGCTTTGTCCATTTTTTTATCGGCAATATTAATAGCATCTTCCTTTTTTGAAGATAGTGCAATAATATCGCCTTCTTTATTTCTTATTATATGCATATGAGTTACTATTCGTGCTCACCACCAGGGCCCCTGCCGCTGTAAAAACCGTATGGCTTACGTTTAGCCATTTCAAATGTAGCCACAGTAATAGCAATAGCTCCTAACAACAATGAATGTGCTATCATACTATAAAGACCTGCCCACATACTTCCTACAAGAATACCAAATACAATACACCACATCCAAGCTAATACTTGCATAATCATATGTCGTGTATTTAAATCCGGAATATTACTTAATGGATTAAGATTGTGATCCATCACCACATTCCAACTACTGTAAATAAAACTAATCATCGTTTTTCCTATCAAAAATGAAAAACAGGGCCGTCAAAGTTAGAGATAGCCCTGCTAATATTATCCAATCGGGCACCGATTAAGGCATCTTTGCGTCAATACCTTCAACATAGAACATCATTGTATCTAGTTGAGCACGAGTTGCAACTTCACCTTCTGCTAAGAATGGCGTTCCATCTTGTTTATTAATCGGACCAGTGAAACCATGAAGTTCTCCGCTAGAAATAGCATCCTTAATACGTTGAGCTTCTTCAGCTATCATGGGTGGCATATTTGCAAACGGTGCCATTTGAACCGCACCTTCGTCCATAGTACCAAAATAATCACCTGATGTCCATGTACCATCAAGTACTTGACCTACTTTAGCAATATAATATGGTCCCCAGTTATCAATAGATGCTGTTAACTGTGCTTTTGGCGCAAACTTAGCTTGATCTGATGCTTGACCAAATCCTACGATGCCGGCTTCTTGTGCTGCTTGTAAAGGCGCGGGTGAATCCGTATGCTGTGCTAATACATCACAACCCTGTTGAATCATAGCTACTGCAGCATCTTTTTCTTTACCTGGATCATACCACGTGTATACCCATGTAATAGCAATCTCTACATCAGGATTATACTTCTTTGCACCTAAATAATATGTATTAATTTCACGCATAACTTCTGGAATTGGGAACGAGGCAACATAACAAATCTTATTGGTTTTTGTCATCATACCTGCAATAACACCTTGAACATGCCTAGCTTGATATAAACGTAATCCGTAGTTAGCAACATTATCGGACATTTTATAACCAGTTGCGTGTTCAAATTTTACATCTGGAAATTTTTCAGCCACGTTCATTACTGGATCCATATAACCGAAAGATGTAGCAAAGATAATGTCAGCTCCTTGCATTGCCATCTGTGTTAATACACGTTCAGCATCAGCTCCTTCTGGAACACTTTCAACAAATGTGGTTTCAACACGGTCACCAAATTCGTTTTCTACCTGTTGGCGGCCGATATCATGTCTATATGTCCAACCATGATCTCCGGTTGGTCCAACATAAATAAATCCGACTTTTACTTTATCTGCCGCAAAGACAGTTGTAGCCATCATGGCTGCAGTAATAAAAACTAAAAATTTTTTCATATTTTTCCCTATTTTTTATCTGATACAAAAGAATACATTTCTTTTGCTTTATTCATTAAATCATCCATAGAATACATTTTATATGCTTCTTGTACTTCTTCGTAGTTTTTCTTGCCTTGTTCGTACATATCATTCATCAGCTGTACATTCATACTATACTGCTGATCCATGTAATCTTTTGCTAGTTTGAGCATGTCTGCTCTAATTTCAAATGGGTTCTTATTAGTCATTGACGTAACCCTTCATATCTGTTGCAAGCTTATGAACAGCTTCGTCCATAGCTTTAAGTTGATCTTTATAAAAGTTAAAAGTGTAAGCATTTGCTGCTTTGCTAAAAGTGTCCCAACCGGCTACTTTTAAGTCGACCATTTCTTCATAGAAAGTTTTATTATGGTCCATAAATTGTTTGTATGTAAAAATCATTTACATCTCCTATTTTGTGTGTTGTGTGTGACTAAGAGGGCGATCTCCCGCCCTCTGTGCTTATTTATATGGATTACTAATTATCATGTAATTTTTGTATTTCCATCATGCACTTCCGAGACTCCTCGTGAAGCCCCATTCTTGCGAGCTCCGCTGCCGCTCTGGAGTATCCAATCGTCTGCGTAAACCGATCGAATGAAGACCACAAACCCGACAAGGGTGAGAAGACATAGTTTGTTACTAAAGCTGTCATTAGACCCAACCTCTTAGATTGTTATTAGTTTTAGCATTTTCGATAGTTGATTTACGGCGGGCAACAGTATAAATGTCACCACGTGTAAGTCCGATATCTGCTAAATCATAATCCGATAATCTGCCTAATTCTTTTTCTGTTGCTTTAATAACTTTACGTTCTGAACGATGTTGTTTAAAAGTTCTAAACGCTTCTATAATGGATTCAACTGCCCTCGTTGAGTAACTGTGGGCTGTTAGTATTGCTTGTGTCATTGTTTTCCTCGTTTTTACCAATATTGATTTTACGAGGACGCTGATTTTCTGGGACAACATACTTCAGTTCGATTGCAAGTATGCCGTCTTGAATATCTGCTCCGTGCACTTGTACGTGCTCAGACAGCCGGAATGTGCGTTTAAATTTCTTTGTGGAAATTCCACGGTGAATAAACTCACGACCCCTTGAGACGTGCTCTCCCACTACCGTTAAAGTTCTATCTTTAACCTCAACAGATAGTTCATCTTTAGAAAATCCCGCAACAGCAAGTTCAATAAGATAATCATTCTCATCAGTTTTAATAATATTATGTGGAGGATAATGATCTTTTGAATGTTTAGCGGTATATTCTAACTCGTTAAACAGATGGTCAAAGCCAACAAAAGATGAACGTGGAAAAAGTGTTTGTATGCCTGTCATTGTTTTCTCCTTTTTGTCAAGCAAGAATTAATAGTGGACCAGTAAAACTGCATCCACTATTATTTATAATGATGAGCTATTACTCTAGTGAATAGCTGCTATTCTATTTACGTCCAATATTATATTTTGGACATAGTTCCCATTCCTGTTTATCTTTAAACGGAATGATTTTAATTTGTCTTAAGGGTGATAAAGGCTGCGCTTTACTTTCATCTTGGATTGTAACCAAGCCCCAATCAGACATAAGAGTGGCAATTGTATTTCTACGAGCAACATCGCCTTCTTCTAAATTAGATTTTTTACCATCTAATAAAAATAGTTCTTTAAAATGAACTATAAAATATCTGCCTTGCTTATGTAATATATGGCAAGACTGAAATAATTTCTTTTCTTTTCGAGATGCAACGCCGATGCGTGTAAGTGTTTCTCTAACCTTTAAAAAATCATCAGGTTCATTGAGAGAAACTTCTAACATAGTTTCTGGGGTCCATTTCACTAACTCATTATTGACTTCATTCATATCTTCAACTCACGTAAATTTATTATTATAGTTATAATACATGATTCTTTTCATGATAAAACTATTTATAATATATAACTTTTAGGGTTTTCTGCCACCCTTACTTAACTTTTTACTAATAAACGTAAGTTGTTCTTTAGATAGTAATGGCAAAACTTGAAATGCTTTTTCTTTAGAATAGCCATAATATTCTTTTATTAAGTCGATATCTGAATTTTTATCTTCTTTTGTCCACTTTGAAAATCTTTTACGCTTTCTAATTAGAGTTCTGAGAAAATCATATTGTAACTTAGAATCTATATGAGCATATCTATTCATCTCATTTGCATAGATAACTGTATCATTGAAATAAGATAAACCACGATTAACCATAAAAGAATTATATGCTTTCTCATCAAGATTATCGTGCATAATATTTTCTTTAGAATAGTTAATACTATTTAAATAATCAAAATGATTCATGATATAGCCCTTACTAATGTTTGCATTCTCATAACATCTAATGCAATATCGTGAACTGGATCATGATGAATAAAGTTATCGCAGCCTTCGGGCATAAAACTATTTTTTAATCCGCTACCCCAAGACAGACCTTCTATTATTGATCTAGTATCTCGTAGTTGCCAAAAAGAATATGGATGAGGTTTATGAAGTTGATCCATAATATTTTCAAATATAATAGGATCAAAATTATTACCTCTTGTATATACTTTACTTTTAAAGGTCATATCACCAATTGTAGAAATAAAGAAATCATAAAGTTCTGTGATAGATTGATCTTGATTAGAAGGTACTAGTTGTTTCTTTGCTTCGGAGCCCTGCTCATTCCACCATTCTAATGTTTTCTTATCAATAACCCGATTATGATTTTTTACTTGATCTTGGACATCAAATTTAATAAGCTTTGCAGATTCTACTAGTTCATTAAATGAATACCCATTTCCAGAAGTAAAATTATCTTCTGAAAACTTAAGAGCAGCTAACGAAACTACAACACAATTATATCTATTTGTAGATAATGTTTCAAAGTCAAAAATAATTGAATTAGACATCTTTAGCCCCATCTATCTGTTTTTGAATTACACGTTCTGGTAAAGAACATATCCAATAATATGAAAACCAAAAGATAATATTATAAATTATAATTTCTGTATTCATTGAAACTCCACATTCGCCATAAGTTCTGTCATACAAGCCACGACATTAAGTTCGTGATCTGCTACAAATGCATTCTTATACTGATAGTCGGCTAGAATGAGAACGACTTGAGGAATAGATTGTGGTTTTACAGAATCAGACATTCTATCATAGATTCCTCTAAAGATAGAAGATGCATCGGTATCAATATTATTTACGACCCATGAACGCATTTTCTTAAAATCTTTTGCTTTTAGAAAATCCATAAGACTCTTAAAAGATTGGTCTCCAATATTAACAAGAATACCGGAATCAATCTTACCACCAATAGAATATCTTTGCGCTTCATTTAAAATACGGCGCCAGTCTGGGCCATATTTCATAATGAGTTCAGCAAGAACTTTATTCTCAAATTCTACATTCTCAGATTTAAGAATATTCTGAAGTCTAGCCATCATTTGAGCAGCTAGTGGTGCCATATCTTTTTTAGAAGTATTGAATTCATACACAGAACACCGTGAATGAAGTGGTTCAATAATTCTATTTTTAAAATTACAGGTAAGAATAAATCTACAGTTATTAGAAAATTCTTCTATAAAACCCCGCAAGGCGGGTTGGGTGCTCTGGGGATTTAAGTAATCAGCCTCATCAAGAATAACTACTTTATACCCACCTTGCAGGGAGACAGAAGATGCAAATTGTTTAATCTTAGTTCTAAGAGTATCAATATTACCTTCTTCTGAACCGTTAACCAAAATATAATCAAGATCCAATTCGTTACATAACGCTTTGGCTACGGTTGTCTTACCAAGACCGGCAGTACCAGAAAAGAGCATATTTGGCAGCTCTCCGGTCTTGATAATATTCTTAAAAATTGTTTTTAGATTAGGTGTTAGGATAGTATCTTCAATAGTTGCTGGGCGGTATTTTTCCACCCATAAAAAATCATTATTCATAATATAGTTTTATCCTTAAGAATTAATCTTCAGCTTGTTCTTGCTTCCAGCTTTCTACGATTTGAACACCTTGTGTACATTGATCACGTAAGTTTCCGATAGTGGAAAGTTCTTCACCTCGAAAACCACCTCTCTGAGTAATAGTATCAATAATAGCAATAGAGCTACGAGAAACTTGGTTTAGTAATTCCATTGCACGTTTTGTATCTTCATTATCAGACATTTATTATTCTCCGTATGTTGATGTCTTTTCAAGAGCGATCCAATACATAAGATCACTTCCTGATTTAGTAAATTTTGAAATTAATTTTGAAGAAATCTCTACTTCATAATCTCCTTGGTCAATCTTTAAATTAGAAATATTAAAGACAAAGTTGTATTTATCACTGGATGAACTACCTTCCACATCAATAGAGAAACTATTTGCTGTAGAATTTTCGGAAGATGTAACAGTTAAACTTACTGCAGATCCGCTAGGTGAGACATGAAGTTCACTGTGACCAAGAGCTGAAGCTGCTCGCTTAACTTTACCAAGAGTATCTCCATCAAGAGTAAATCTTACATCAGTATCCGGCATCTTCACTTCTTTAGATGGTGTTGTAAGCATTTCAGTATCAGAATAAAAATACTTTACTTTTGATCTACCAGTAGAATCACCAATGATAACATAATTTTCTTCAAAGTTAAGACGAGGCGAGTCAACTAAACCTAAAACACCTAGAAATTCATTTAGATCATAAACTCCAAATGTTTTTGGAAAACTTTCCTTAATCTCTGCTTTTGAAAGAATATTCTTTGCTTCAGAAATAGTCTGAAGCGTACTACCTTCATTAATAACTAGATTAGAATTTACCGAAGCATAATTCTTTAAAATTGAAAGTGTAGAGTCACTAAGTTCCATTATATCTATTTCTCCGTTTCATAAAATATAGTTAATTATATCATATATTGTTAATGTTGTAAACATATTAGTTTATTAATTCTTCTAATATTTCTAAACAAACTTTACTATCGTCCGCTATAGTTCCGGTTTTTATAGCAGATTTTACACACTGCCGAGTAAAATCAAGACCGTGTCTATTGCCAGATTTATCCATTCCAGTGTTTATTAAATATACATTACAGTTATTTGCGTGTATCTTCTGCATTAGAAGATCACTATATTCACTCACCTTTCTAGGCATAAATGGCGAACCATAACAGGGGCTAAATATTTTCTTAATTTCATTGCTACCTGCCTCAGTTCCTGGCATCTGACTTGTATAACCAGTCTCAAAAAATCTCTTAATAGTACCGTTTGTAATTTTACTTACCGCTGGAAACTTTCCAGTTACATCCATGGTTAAGAAAAATATATTATCTGGATGAGTAAAATCTTTATTTCCATGATATGCATTCTCAACCGAAGTGATTGGATAACTTAATCTGGCATTTGGAACACCTGGATTTTCTACTACCAGACAGTCTTTATTTCTAGCATTTTCGACTGCATAAAAGATTGTAGGATGTGTCTCTGGGCTAAGGCCTTCACTCTTAGCATAGCAACCCGTTTCTACCATGCGAATACCATCTTGAGCCCAATAAACTTCATCATCACTAATTAATTTATAGTCGGGATCACTACTTAATGTGGTCTTACCTGTACCACTTAATCCAAACATTAGATTAGTTGTATTATCATAAGTAAAAGCACTACAATGCATAGGTAAAGTACCGTTTACTGGTAATTCAAAACTTATAATACTAAACACGCCTTTTTTAATTTCACCAAGAAATGTAGTACCACCAATTAACATAACACATTCATCTAAATGGACATAAATATATGGGTTATCTACCACCATTTCAGTATTATGAATAATTGTCCAATCAGCAGTATATTGTAAAGGATTATCTACTACTGGAAACATATTACGAACAAACTGGGCGTGTCTATCATCATTAGTCTCTACACGAAAGCACATTCCAGCAGCATAAAAAACAAGATTATGCGAATAATCCATAAGATCCATTCGCATATGCATTACTTGATAATCTTCTTCGTTACCAATTTTATTATACTTAGGTCGACTAAGATCAAGATATTTTGTTTTTTCACCAAAGAAATATTTATTTTCTGGGCTTCTACCTGTAGGTTCTGTTGTTATTTTGATATTAGGCATTATGCCACCATCTTACTAAAGTTTTTTTCTTTCTTAAACTCCAGCTTTTCTTCAAATTTTCCATCAAGTATTTCTCCTTTATGAGAGATTACGAACACATTTGTATTATCATCAAGAGTATGTAAAATTTTCATTAGATTATCTACACCATCATGATCCAAAGATGAATCAAAGGTTTCATCTAATATGAGTAAATTAGTGGCTACAGAATTTTTCATCTTAGCAATCATGCGCCAAGTAAACAATAGAGCCAGATCAATTCTTTGCTTCTCTCCTTCTGAGAAAGAATCATATGAGAAGGCATCTCTATGACGTGATCTAATAGTTTCTTGAAAGCTTTCATCTAAATTAAAGTGCACAAAGAAATCAAGAACTTGAAGATATTGATTTACTAATTTATTAATTACTGGAATGTATTGTTTAATAACTTTTGTTTTAATACCCGTATCTTTTAACATTTCAGCCATAACAGTATTATATGAATATTCTTCATTAAGAGTTAATTTGTGCTCCATTAACTCGTTTCTTTCTTCATTCATAGTATGAAGTTCTTCGTTAGCTTCTCCTATATCACCTTCTCTGGAGCTAAGTCTCTGTATATCTAAATTTAAACCATCGATATGTTTTTGATGCGAGCTTATAAGTTTATTATTGGTATTAATTAAATTATTATTATCTTTAACTTCTTCAGCTTTATTGTTCCATTCGTCTATTAAAGCTGCTACATCATTAGCTTCCGATTGTATTCTTTCAAGGGTTTCTTTAGTTTGTAGTGCTTTTTGCTTACATTCGTGTATTTTCCTCTTTTTAAAATCTGGTTCGATTTCTTGTGAACAGGTCGGACAGGTGTCATTCTGTTCATAAAATTTAGAATCGCCAACGATTGTTTTAATTTCTGATGTGGCACTGGCCTTATCTTGTAAAATGATTTGTTTTTTATTATTTGCTTCTTTGAGTTGCTTTGATACCTCTTCGGCATTTGCTTCATTAAAAGCGCTACATTCGGCATTACTATTATGTAATTGCTTGATTTCACTTTCGACCTCTGAGATTTTTTTCTTTTTATCATTAATCTCATCCTCATTAATCTGTGTAATATCTCTAATATATTTTCTTTGAGACTCTAGTTTATTCTTTAGAATGTCAAGCTGATATGCATTATCTTTCAGCTTTTCTTTTAGTGTGCTATTCTTTTCTTTTATCAAAGTATTCATCTTTGAAAACACATTAATGTCCAGAAGATCCTCGATAACATCTCTTCTATGCTGTGCCGGTAGTTGCATAAAAGGAATAAAAGATGAAGAACCTAGCACAACAATTTGATGAAAGCTTTTATGATTTAGCTTAATAATATTTTGCTCAAGGACCTTCTGGTACTCTTTGGCATGAGAAGATTGATTAATCATCACGCCGTTTTTCCATATTTCAAATATTTGTGGCTTTATACCACGAACAACTTTAAAAAGTGCTTTACCTATAATAAATTCAACCTCTACAATACTATCTTTATTATTAATAGTATTAACTAACTGAGGTTTATTAATATTACGATGTGGCTTACCAAATAGCGCAAAAGAAAGTGCATCAAGAATAGTTGACTTTCCTGCTCCGTTTTGACCTACTATAAGAGTTGATTTTGTTCTGTTAAGACTAATAGTTGTCCAATTATTACCAGTCGATAAAAAGTTTTTATATCGAATAGATTTAAAAATAATCATTCTTTTTGCCTTATTTGTTTCTTAGATTTCTGTCTATCTTTTTTCTTGGCTGCTTTCTTATAAGCTTTTTCCCATTTCTTAGATAGGCAGTGTATTCTTTCTTGTTTGGGCACTAAACTATTTCCATTGATTGTGCTTCTGTAAGAAGTTTCCTCATATTTACTTTTATTTTATCTTTATCCAGATCCGTGTCAACTGCATCAACATAACTATCTAATAGAATTTCAGTATCTTCCATTGATATACTTTCATCTTCGACATTCTCTCCAATAAACTCATTAAAGTTTTCTGCAATCTTTAGTTCATGAATCTTTCTATTCTGTATTCTATCAACTAAACGATCAAATGTAAAGAGGTCAGACTTATTAATTACAACTATTTTTACAAATTTATGATCTAAATGATCCACATTAAAGTCTGAATAGCTTTGTCTGGAATCATCATACACAATCTTTTCATATAGTGTGTATGGATTTCTAATCGCTTCCATTTCACGAGTCTCTGTATCTATTACGTGGAAATGTTTATTATCATGAGCATCAGACCAAAAGAATTCCATCTGCGTGCCTAGATATGTAATATTATCTTTTACTGATTTAGTGTGAAAATGCCCAGATAAAACTTTCTCAAAACGTGAGAAAAGTTTATGATCCATACCATGTTTATTTTCTATGCCTCTCATCATCTCAAATCCACTTAATTCAAGATGACCACCTAACCAGTCTGCTTTACAGTTCTTAATAAACTCCATAGACTTATCGTGATTTTCTTGAGTGATCCAAGGTAACATTGCAATCTTAAGAGAATCATATTCAAGAACACGAGGTTCCATAATAATATTAATTTCGTTCATAAAATGACCTAAGAGTTCTTTTAGGCTATTTAAATCATTTGTATTCTTATAGTAGGTATCATGGTTACCAGGTATAATATCCATAGACATCCCATAGTCACGAAGATGTGATAGAAAATGTTTACGGTTGTGATTTAAAGCTCTGAAATTAATAAACTTACGATTATCATAATAATCACCAAGATGAATAATTTGCTTAATATCATGTTCTTTACAATACGGGAAAAAGATGTTTTCATAAAAATCTGCTGCGTTATTTAAAAACACATCAGAGCTATTTCTGATACCACAGTGAGTATCATTCAATACTGCTATTTTCATTATATATTATTCCAAAAAGTCAGATAGATCTGAATCTACGTTAACGGCTCTTTTCTTTCTATTTTTTGTTTCTTTTGAAAAAGTTTTAATTTCTGTATCATAAGCTTTTACTTTATCAATTCTATCTTTAAGTGTATCAATAAAGTGGTTAGCTACTTGAGATGATGCATCATCAGTACCAAGTTCTGTAACAAGAAAAGCATCAATCCCAGATTGTGCTAAATATTTTTCTTTAATCTCTTGCTGTTTCTTTTCTTTAGTAATTCTACGCAAGAAAGCATACCAAATGATTTGAGTAAAATAAGCGAAGGCATTTGGCTTACCTGTTCTAGTTGTAGCATTAATATTATAATTTTCTATAGCTTTCAGACAATTTTCTACCGCATCCATAACCATTTCTTCTCGATATGTATACCGAATAAAATTAGACTTGTGAGATAAATTTTCTGCTATCTGAAGAAAACTACGAGCAATATAGTCAGGTACTACTGGAAGTTTTTCTTCGGTTTCTTTAGCTATTGTAACTTCTTTTACATATTCCACGATAGCCAATGAAAATTCTGAATTATTAATGTAGTGTATGTTTTTTGTTTTTTTTGCTTTTGCCATAAATATAAACCTTTTACATATATATTATAAACTAATTAACAATAGATGTAAACAACTATTTTTATTGTTATCGCATCACTTTTTGGTTTACAGTTGCACGAATCTAGTATATAATAAAAGAGTAGTTAGTTGAGGATAGGGAATACTAATGAAGCTTAGTTTTATCAATAAAGTTAAACTTAAGCACATTATCAACTTCTGAATCATTTGTTAAACTTAATTTTTCTTTTATTTCTTCTTCTGGTATCTCATCAAGATTATCATTTCTTTCTGATACCGCTTCACTGATTTTTTCTATAGCATTCTCATACTGATCCAAAATATCTTTAGATGGCACAGTAGCTGCTATTAGATGATATAGATTAATTGTTATAAAATGATCTGATTCTTCAACATAAGTCATCCATGGCTTAAACATATAATAACTTCTTTCGTTATCCAAATCTACTCTGGCTATTCTAAAAGCACCTCTTACAACGATATCTTCTTCAAGCTCTTCCATTATTTCACAAATAATTTCAGAACCGTCTGCTATTTTTAATTGTTTAACATTGTTTATATCGATCATATTGAAACCTTGTAAAATTTAAATTTAAACTTTTCTTTTTTATAAATCTTTAATCTTTCTTCGCTGTGAAGGAGTGCATAGTTTTTTCTTGATTTGTGTTGGAAATCATCTGATATATCATAGAGTTTAGTAGTCGTTCCATCCTCTGATTTCCGTAATCCCCTCCCAATAGACTGGAGAACTTTGATCTGGGATTTTGACGGAGAAGCAAATATGATATTATGCAAGTTCCGTATGTTAATACCAGTACTAAAAGTACCAAGACTAGCGACGATGATAGCATCTTTCTGACCCTCTGTTATTTTTCTAATAGCTTCCCTATCAGATGTTTCTGTAGCACCACTTACAAAAAATACTTTTCTTCCTTCTTTAGCCTTACTATTTATCAGCTCAAAAAGAGGCTTTCCATGCTTCTCTACAAACTGAAATAAAACTAAAGTATTACCTTTTTGATCCAGAGCAAGATTTCTTATAAATTTATTTCTTTGTTCATATTTTACAATGTAGTCTATTTCATCCTGATATTGTAGACCGACCATTTGCTTTTTTATCTCTTCACTATATTGTAGTTGAATCATAAGAATTTCTAAATCAGCAAGAGTTTGATTATCTTGTAAAGTTCTAGTCGTAGTAACTTTCATTACCTTTCCAAAAAGACCCTCTAATACCAATTGGTGCGTTTGTGTTCCATCAAGTGTGCCAGTAGTACCATAGCGATATTCTGCTAGTTTACATTTATTCATAATATTAGTAAGTGATTTAGATTTAAAACCGTGGCATTCATCTCCTAAGATCATACCAAACTGATCAAACCAAGCGGGTGGCATTTTATAAATGGATTGCCATGTGCTTATACAAATAGCACTCTCAAACTCTTTATCCTTACCGGAATAGATTTTATGCATACCTGTAGGGTTTTGTCCATAATCAGCAAAGTCTCCATACATTTGTTCAACTAAAGATGTGGTAGGCACAATAATTAAAACTTTACCCGCTCTTGGATAATTAAATCCATCTGTAAGCATCTGAAGCCAATACTTAGATAAACAGTATAAAATTAAAGATTTACCTGAACCCGTAGGCGATAGTAGTATTGATCTTTTTCTTTGTAATCCTTCACAGATAGCATTAAACTGGTAGTCTCTTATAGATATAGGCTTGCCTTTACTTTTTAGATCAAGGCTTTTTATAAATTCCATAATCTTATTAGGATCTATTTTATTATATGATTCTGGTAAACCGTATTTACTTTTTTCGTATTCTAACGGATAATTTCTTTTTTCGCAGAAATCCTTCACATAAGATATAAGCCCGCATGATAACTCGCAGTTATTCACATTAAATAATCTTATCTTTCCGTCCCATACCTTATTTTTATATAGAGGCATAAATTTATAACCAGGAACAAAAAAAGAAAAATAATCAGATAGCTCTTGAGCAATGCCCCAATCGCAACCAATAATCATATTAGCATGATCTTTCTTCTGTACTTTAACTATATCCACTAAAAACCACCAGCTTCAAATTGTTTCCATTTTATAATATTACCTATAGTCTGATGTTTCCAATTGATATTGGTCACAATTTCCTGTAATGTTTCAACTAAGGTTTTATAATAAGTTACTCTTTCTTCACTCTTTTGAATGTCTATATCGGAATCATAGTAGTGATTCATATCACCTTTCATGACTTTCATTCCGTTAAAAGGATCGTATTCCCAACCTTTCTCTTCAATTTGCTCTTGGGTCATTTTATCATTATAATATAACCACTTATCTTTGAGTAAAATTTTCTGCTTTAACTCAGTCTTTTTTAGCTGTAGTTTAGAAATAGAAAGAAGTTGTAAATATTTTGCGTGAAGTTTTGCTATATCAATTGATGATTTATCCAAATGGCTTTCATCAATTACACAGTCTTTTTTCCAATCATTAAGTATATCTTCAAGATTCAACAAGTGCATCTCCATAATAAATAAATTTCAATATTAATAGTATCTATACTAATTCAAAGTATGATATTTTAAAGTTTACCGGAAAGGTAATAACTGGAGTTTCAGTGCCAGATGCTTCCAATAATAGTGTTCCTATATTTGTCACTACACAGTCTATATATCTAATTTTTTTAACAACATTATTATGACTACTTAGTATAGACAATGTTATATCAACAACATTTTCGTCATCTGCTATTATTTTATTTTTATTATTTGACGGAGTTACTACAAGACTTTCTAACCAATTATATACTTCAACATAACTTGTCATATTTTCATCTACTAACACATCAAATGCTAAATCATCAACACCAATTGTATCCCCCGGAACAGCAATGCTTTGAATCCGTTTAAATGGTACAATAGGCGCAGTAACTGTTACACCCGGATGAATAACTCTTTGAGCAAAAAATTCTAAATTACCATACTTTTTTCTATCTATAACAACCTTAAAGTTGCTAGCCTGTAAAAAGTTAAAATTTTCAGTAAGGTCTGCCATATGCCTCTCCGTTGAAGTTATATCTATTTATATTGATAAAAAGGGCATTTTAGGGGTTTACAAGTGATGTTTTTTAGTATATGTTGTAAGAGTAAATAGAATCGGAGAAAGATATGACTAAGTTTGATAAATCTAAATTTACTTTTCACGGTGGTTATCTTGAGTACACTGGTACTTATGAAGGTCAACCCACTTGGGATCAAGTTGCTCCTAACTGTCACCCATCACGTGTAGGTATGCCAATGGAATTATTCATAGCTCGGTTTAAGTATAACGGTCCTTTCACCAAAGCTAAATTTCTAAAAGAATTAATTAAAAGCTTTACTATTGAAGAATATGTAGAAGCCCGCAAAAAAGAAGGCCCTGAGGGTGCTCCTCTTGAAATCTTAAAAAATAAAAATCCTGAGTGGGCAGATAAAATCATGTTTCAATGGTTAATGAAAATGTCTAATAAGATGGCATAAAAAAAGCCCCACGAATGGAGCTTAGTTGGGAGGGTTGAACCCCTCCCTTTTTTTATATTTAAATCTTATGCGTTAAGGATATTATCCACACGGAAGATTCTGTAGTACTGATTGGTTTTTGCTGCAGCAAGACCGCTCGCTGGGTTTGCACCTACGAATGGGTTTGATACCATGCCGTAACGAGTTTTGAACCCGATTTTTGGCTGGAAGTCATTTTCACCTACGGCACGTACCATAGTTAGTGGTACATATGGGCAATAGAATACACCGGCGTCATATGCATTAGTACCTTTATAACCTACGGTTACATAATCGGTTGTTGCATATGGATCGATATATACTTTTGTGCGGCCGTTAAGAACACCAGCAAAAGTATTACCTGTATCATCTACATTTAGGTTAGTTGCTAATGCCGGAGCATAATCAAGCATACCTGTTGCAGACAAGCATGATGCTACGTCTGATGATGTGATGATGAAGTTACCGCGGCCTCTACGAGTTTCTTTAGCAATTGTATTTGCTTCACGCTCGATTTGTACCATAAGACCTTTAAACTTCTCTACTGACCAACGGCCATCAGCATCGTTTGCAAGATCAAACACACCATTAAGAGCGGTTTGAGCTGTAGCAGCACCAGTCTTAGCTTGTGAGTTGATTGTACGGATTACTTCACGGTTAATTTCTGCAAGAATCTCTGTTGACAAGATATTTGCCAATTCTGATTCTGCATCAAGACCATGAATTGCTTTCAAGTCTTGTGCTAGCTCTAGGCTATACTCTGCTTTCAACGCACGTGTTTTTGCAGACACAGTTGCTTTTTCAATGGTGAAACCCATTTCATTGAAAGTAGATGAAGTTGTACCAAGTGCTTCACCGTCTGCTGTTGGCATACCACCAGCAAAACCATTAGTTACACGGTCATTATCGAGTGTACTATCAGAACCTGCATCGGTTATACCAGAAAGACCTGATGGACCTGCTGAACCGTTTGCACCTGTTGAATCGCCACCCCAAGCAGTATTTGCTTCGTTGTACAATGCTTCAGTTGAAGTTGTTGCACCTGCACCATAGCGTGACTTCATTGCGAAGATCAAGCCTGTTGGTCCAGTCATTGGCTGCACACCACATACATCATAAGCCATCATGTTTGGCATTGCACGACGTACAAGTGAGATAAGGATTGGATCCCAGTTACCTACTGAACCGGTGTTATTTGATGGTGCGTTTTCTGACAAGAAACCTTGCTCTTCTTGACGCTGCTCAGCAAGAGCTTTTTCTTGATTCTCAAGAACTACAGCTGTTACTGATTTTCTGTAAGAATCATCGATTTTACCTGCTGATTCTTCGTTGAGCACTGGTGCCCATTTCTCTGTGAGATTTTTATATGTATTAGACATTTTCTTTTGTCCCCTTAAATTAAGATGTTCTCAATGCTGAGAGATATTTATCCATGTTGCTTGAAATTTCTGTTTCATCAGCTTCTTCTTCTACAACACTTTCATTAACCATTTCTACTGGTGCTTCTGTAGTTTCTACAGGTTTCTGAGCAAAATATGATTCTTTAAGTGTAGAGATTTTTGAAGCAAAATCTTCTTCGGTTGTAAAGTCAACACTTTCAGCAAGACTTCTAAGTTTTTCAACTTGTGTTTCTGCTAGGTCTTTAGAAGCTTCACGAATGCAAACTTCTTTTTTCATTGATTTTACAGATTCTGACATTTGCATGTTTTTCTCTGTTTGTGAATTTAATTGGTTTTCAAGCTCTTCAACTTGCTCTACCAAATCGTCCACAAGATCAATTTTGGATTCTGGAACTTCGATATAAGATTCAGTAAACAAGTCTTTCAAATTGTTCATGAATGTTTCTGCAATCTCTGTTCTCAAACCAGCTTCTACAGCCAATTTGTTTTCTTCCATCCAAGTTTCAACTACATAGTTTAGATAGCTGTCGATTTTCTCAACAAGCTCTCCACGTGTTTCGTTGAGACCTTCTTCAATTTCTGTTGCATAATGCTCTTCAAGGGCTGTTACTCTTTCAACAATAGTTGCTTCGAGTTCAGCTTCTTTCTTAGCTACTGCTTCATTCACTTTTGAATTAACAGCTGCTTCAAAAATTGTAGCGGCTTTTTCTTTGAAACCTTCCGCAAGACCCTCTTCGTTAGCAATAAGTGCTTGAAGGTCTTCTTTATGTTCTGAGACAACAATCTCATCTTCGATTTCAACTTCTTCGCCCATCATAGTTTTATATGACGCTTGAAGATCCGCTTTTTTCATTGCTTGTAGCTTACCGTACATAGCATTAACCATTCCCGCTTTTGTTTTCGGAATTGGTGCCTGTTTTGTTACTGCTTTAGCTGCTTTATCGACACTGTCGACTGATTGAGCTTCTGCATTCTTAGGATCATGAGCTTCGTCCACAACTTCCGCTGCTTCATCGAGCTCAACTTCCTGGTCTTGTATTTGATCAGTCATGTTTGACTCCTCTTTTATTTGAGCAACGAGAGGAAATTCTTAAACTCACGTTCTTGCACTAAATGCATATCAGCACGCGGAGCTTTTTTAATTTCAGTCTCAATTTCTTCAATATCTTGAGGTTGAATAACACCATTGTTCCAAACCCATTCAACACCTTCCATAATCCCATTAACGAAAGCTTCTGGAGCAGATGGATCTTGTACAATGTCGACAGTGTTTAACATAAAGTCTTCCTTTACATACATTGTCCCATTACGATTCTCAAGACTTCCCATACCACGAGTTGAAACGCCTAGTTGAACACCACCATCGAGGAGACCTTTTACAATGTTTCCCATTGGAGTATCTAATATAAGCGCTTTCCCCATCACATTATTACCTTCCCAAGTCATCTCGGTAATGCGATGCGAAACCTTATCTAAGTTAACAGTTGGTCCTTCTGGATGATTTAACTCTCCAACCGCTCTCTTAGTTGCAACTTGTTCAGTCGCAAATTTATGAACTGCAGATTCCATTATACCTCTAGGATAGATTCTGCCGTTTCTATTTTTACTTTCAGCTTGTGCGAAGATACCTTCGATCACATAGTTTTTCTTACCACTCTCATCTACCTCTTCGGTAACATAAGATAGTTCTTGATCATTGTATTCCGCGATAAGCTTCATAGTTTTATCCTTTATACTGTTTGACGAATTCTTTCGCCATTTTCTCAGCTTCTTTTTCCGAAGCATAAGTATCTAAAACGTCACCATCAACTTTAGCCTGAAACTTATTTTTGACCTTTACAATCTCAATTGCAATGCCTTTAACTTTCATCTTCTTAGATTCATCTAAGCTGGCTTTTAAAGTTTTAAACGATTTCATTTTCTACTTCTACTTCCATATCTACTTCTGCATCTACTTCTTCAGGTGCATTATTATATAATCTATTAGCTAATTCAATTCTTTTATTATCAATTGCATCTGCTAATTTATCAGCAACCAAATTATTAAAAATATTTGAAGAATTTACAAAATCTTTATCCTCAATAGATGATATCATTGCTTCAATTGGATCTAGTTCTACTTCTGGTTCATCACTTGTATCTTCTTCAGCAGACGTATCTACTGTATCAATATCTTCAAGACTTTCGATGTTTTCGTCTGAAACATCTGTAACATTATTTAATTCATCATCCATAATTATTCTCCATATTTTAGATTATTTATATAAATTAAGTTTTTGACTTTTAATCACCCGATACAGCACTAGCTGAAGGATATCTTCTTAGTGTAGTACCATCAGACTGAGTACCCCAAACAATTCTTATAGCACCATCACCACCTTTTTGTCCAAATCCTAGTGTATCATCTTCAAGACCCCCACCACCAGCTCCTGGATGTGCTGCTACTCCTGAAGTTGTAGGATTATTAAAT
>OCVQ010000873.1_pt1 | contig 25348 bp, 22 predicted proteins | sample 1539061 | NCBI WGS metagenome assembly OCVQ01 (sample SAMEA3355526, study PRJEB22509) | marine metagenome | biome: marine; feature: river plume; material: water | place: USA | collected 2010-08-08 | depth 0.5 m | reverse complement strand
ACAGAATTATAGCTATTTTGGGTTGTTATGTCAAGTTTTATTTTTTTCATGGTATATACTATCGCCACCTAGGGCCCTCCATCCAAGCTACTAGGGAGTATCTAGTACCTTCTGTAACTTCTGTTACTCTGTGCATTAAATAACTAGGGAACACTAAAACCGATCCCTGAGTCTTAAAATTCTTAGGAGTTTCTACGCTTTTAAATTGAAGATCGCCTCCCATATATTTACTAGAGTCACTTAACTGTATAACAATAGATAATTTACGATCATACATACTGTCTGCTTGCCAATTAATATCATGATGCCAATTATAAAAAGAACCTTTAGAGTATTCTCCGAATTGAGCATCTGGTATATAATCTACATCAAAATTAAAAACATTTCTATTTGCTTGTAGTAGATAGTTTTTTAATAATTTTTTTATCTCATAATTATTAGTGAATCCTACCTTTGTTTGTCTTATGTCAGAATTAGATTTATATCTATCATCTGAAAAAATTGTACCATCTTTAAGAGTAATTTCTTCTTTACACTCTTCTATAAGTTTTTCACATAGTACGGAAGGAACTCCGCCCTCCCATAACTGCCATACCTGTCTCATTACTAGTATCCTTGTGTATTAAAAAAGAAAGTTTGAAATAGTCTTCCAGAGTACTTATCGCTGCCAAAACCTGGTAACACGCTTCTATGGTATTGAGAAGCTTTATATATAACTAGTCTATTGTAGATATTACCTGCAAAAGCAATTTGGTCCCAATTATTCATGTCAGTATCTGTCTCATCACCCTGACTACAATCATAAATATTACTTATCTTATGCTTATAGATTCCTGTTCCTGATTCTATTGGAGCGTCTGGTGTTAAAAAGACCACTGCCGCATATTCAGTACTATCATGATGAATCCAGGTAGAATCTGCTTCAGTAGTATATTGATATGACGTATTGTATTCAGTAGGCCAATATATTATCTTTTTTTGCAGTAAATTTTCAAAAAACACTTTTAAGTAGTTTGATTGTTCTACAGGCTCCGGCTCTGTTCTAAAACCTGGATAATTGCCTTTTATATTAAAATCTTTTTCTAACGCTAGTTGTCTAACCTGATCTACATTATTGTAGAAATTGTCAAAAATTAAAAAATTGTTATTCATTATGCCTTAAGAAAGGTCTCCTATTTTTATTCGTAAAACATTATTGTTGTATACCTTTATTCCATCTGCTTGAATCTCAGTTCTATTTGTATCAGAAGATACCGTTAAAGCATCTGCACTAATAAAACCTCCGCCCGAAGACGTTAGTTCTGTGAAAGAGGCTGTACCTGTTGTTACGGCAGAAGTAGCTCTAAATACTCTACCTGTTCCAATATTCCAATAAATATCGCTAACATTTACATTATCTGTTCCTCTCAAAGATCTAATTATATTAGATTTTCCAGCATCGCTATCTACAGTTGAATCTGTGTCAAAAGCAACTGCTGCACCCGCAGAACCTGGAGCACCGCCTGCACCTGTTTGTCCTGTAACACCTTGAGGACCTTGAGGACCTTGAGGACCTTGAGCACCTTGAGCACCTTGAGCACCTTGTGGACCTGGATTTCCTGTGTCTCCTTCGTCACCTTGAGGGCCTATAACACCTTGAGCACCTTGAGCACCTTGTGGACCTTGAGGTCCTGCAGGACCTGTGTCTCCTTCGTCACCTTGAGGACCTGCAGGGCCTTGAGGGCCTGTAACACCTTGAGCACCTTGAGCACCTTGAGGACCTAAAGGACCTGTTGCTCCTTGAGGGCCAGTTGCTCCTTGTGGACCGGTGTCTCCTTCGTCACCTTGAGGGCCTGCAGGACCTTGAGGGCCTGTAACACCTTGAGCACCTTGAGGTCCTGCAGGTCCTGTATTACCTGTAGATCCTTGAGGCCCTGTTGCTCCTTGAGGCCCTGTAGGCCCAGTATCTCCTGCATCTCCTGTAGGTCCAGAAGGTCCAGTAGCACCAACAGGTCCTTGAGCACCTTGAGGTCCTTGAGCACCTTGACTGCCCTGAGGACCAGTAGCACCAGTAGGGCCTGTTTGTCCTTCTGTTTTTAAAGGTGCTCCAAAACTTCCAGAAACTAAGGCACTGGATGATAAAGCTGTTCCAATTATGGTATAGGAGATATTAGTAGCTCCTCCTGATACTTGCGTAGCATTAGCATACCATCTGTTGGCAGTAGTATTAGTTACAGCATACCAATAACCTCCTGCACCATTATAAAAGGTAGGAGTAAGATTAGTCATATTACTAATAGTGGAAGACCCATCTGCAAAAACCTGTACCCATCTCGCAGTATCTGATTGAGGATTTGTAGATATTCCTGAGTGTGCTGATATAGCTGCCCATACTTTAGAATTATAACTAACAACGGATGCTATAGCATAAGTAGCACCACTAGACCAAGCAGATATTGAAGGGGAAGAATCTAAAGCGGACAAAGAAGCTCCACTATAGAATAGAAAAGCGCTTAATCCAGAAGGGCCTGCTGAACCTGCTGCACCTGCTGCACCTGTCGGACCCTGAACTCCGGTATTACCTGTAGGGCCGGAAGGACCTGCTGGTCCATCGCTACCTGTAGGACCAACACCGCCTGTAGGGCCGGAAGGACCAGTAGCACCCTGATCGCCTTGTGGGCCCGTAGGGCCTGTACTACCTACAGGGCCGGAAGGACCTTGAGCACCAGCATCGCCTTGTGGGCCCGTAGGGCCTGTACTACCTGTAGGACCAGAAGGACCTTGAGCACCAGCATCGCCTTGTGGCCCCGTAGGGCCTGTACTACCTACAGGGCCGGAAGGACCTTGAGCACCAGGATCACCGTCAGGACCTGTAGGACCAACAGCACCTGTTGGTCCGGAAGGACCTTGAGCCCCCTGTGGACCTGCATGAGCTTTGGAAAAACTCTGTGTTTTTATAAAACTTATTGCCTCGCCATTAGCTCTTTTACCAGTAATAGTATAACTAATACTAGCGTTGTCGGCAGACATATTAGAGTGGTCTCCGACTATTACTACATTACCATTATCAGTAAAGCTTGTGCTTGGAGTTATATTTGTTCCTGATGCTGCTATTTTCCAATGTCCGTTAGTTGTTCCGGCTCCATCGTAGTCTAATTCAACACTGCCTTCAAATAGTCTACAGGTAGTACCTGATCCTGTATAAGTAACAACCCCTGCTGTAGTAGTTGGTAAAGTATGAGATGCATTACTTATTCTAAACTCAAGAGCATCTTTAACGCCTTCAGCGCTTCCTTCAATACCACCAGTTGCACTTACTGGAAAATAAGACGATTTAACAAATTTACCTGTATCAGTCTTTACTTTATGTAATATCCAATAATAATAAGTTTGAACAGTTTGATCTGTAACAACGTGAGAAAATTCATTACTTTCTGTAGTTTGTAAAAACTTAAAAGAAGAGTGACTTCTATCATTAACAGTTGCATACCATACTTCACTTGTAGTTTTGTTCTGATCAAAATCTGACGCATTTTCCCAAGAAAGATCAACAGCACCTCTAGTATTAGAACTAGCTACAAAAGTTGCAGGGGAACTAGGAGTATTTCTATTGGTAGGAGTGGCCGTACTTATTTCAGTACCCGCAGTAGGTTTTGAAACCTTTTCAATAAGATATGCTGAATTATTATGCTCATCAGCAGTTACTTGAACCAAACAATCACTAGCCATATTCATGGTAGAAATTCTAAATTCTTTATCTACCCACCCAAACCTAGAGTAGTTTAATTTGATAATAGCTCCCGGCTGTAGCAGTACACCTTTTGGCATCATCTTAAAGCTAACTGTTAACCCGTAACGAGACTCGTCTAAATTTTGATTAATATTAAATCTAGCATTAAAATAATTAGTAATACCTGGCAACCCAAAATTGCCCTTTTTAGGTACGTTTTTATCTTGTTTTAAATAAGTAGAGTTAAAGAAATTTACACTTCTACTTTCAAATTTATTCTGAGGGTCTTTAATACTAGTACTAATACTATTATAGGATTTTTTTAAGCCTTTATCATCTAAACTAATAGAACCAATAATGTCTGATTCGTTTATGACCTCTCCATTTACGAAAGTAGTAGGAGTCTGCCCTTTTACCATCAATTGATACTGTCCATTAGAATATCGTAATACACCATTAAACTGTTTTAACATTAAATTAATATTATCAAAAACAGGATTAGAGGTAGATACTGTTTGGTTCATTTGATGACGAGTAACATTTCTTTGCTCGTTAGAGTCCCACCCTATATACTTCCAATATTTAACATCATCAGAGTCATATAAACTATACCCAGAAGCCTGAAAAGTATTATCAATAAAAGACTTAACTACAGGATTGCCATTATCTGAAGCATAAGATATCTCTACTGTTAAAGCAGCTGTGCCTGTTCCAGAAACTTTTGAAAGTTGAAAAGCAGTACTAGTACTTTGATATGAAGTACTAGTATCAGGTAGACTAGTTTGTTGACCTCCGCTTGAGCTCATTAACCAGAGATATCCATTATCCCAGATTATTTGATTCGGTGCAAAACTTTCCCAATTATTCCACTTTCGTGCTAATTTTCCAATAACATCTGTAAATACTATTTCTTTAGATATATTAGAGGCTGTACCCGAACCAGACCCTGCACCTGTTGCAGTAAAAGTAACTCCTACAGTATTTGAAGATGCTCCAATAGCAGTAAAGTCTGTATCCCCTACAGACACAATAGTATACTGTCTTCCCGTACTAAAGCTACCTGCATTAGTAGCGGGTAAGGTTCTGGAAGTTACAGAAGAAACCGTTCCTCTAAAAAGTACAACACTAGAAGGAGCATACTGATACACATCACCTACAGCAACACTCATACTATTCGGAACGACTATAGTGACATCCGATCTTGTGTCACAATCTCTAGCTGCTTGTTTGAAACTGGCTAAGTCAATATCATCATCTACATCTAAGCCTCTACCATACCGCTCACTAGTTAAGTAATCTAATAGCTGTATGGCGGGATTTATACTCACTCTAACATCTGGCTTACCTGCAGTGATAGTATAAGTATCTCCATTATCAGGGAAGTAACCCCCTTCCCACGGGCTTTCTACTATAGCTATATTTCCTGTGTTGGTATAGTTAATAATCCTACGAGTCTGAATCTTAGGATTACCGTCACTGTCAAATCTTTTTAAAGTTATTTCTTGTCCGTTATAGTGTCCATCAACCGCGCTATGAGTGCTATTTAAAACTATTGCGTCTTTAACAAATACTTCAGTTATTGTCTCATCTAAGGAAGTTGTGCTACCTAGGTCTAAGTTTTCTACTGTATTAGTTGAAGGATCAAAAGTAAAATCCAGAAGAGCCATATCTTCTAGTAGTCTTCGTAACGGGCCTGAGAAAGCAAGATATCCAAAATCACTGCCAGACAATGCCGCTGCTGCTGCTGCCGCTAGTGCTGCACGGAACTCTGCGTTATTGGCTACTAATACATCTACTCCTACTCCTGAGTTGTCGGAACTTGAAGTAACAGTAGTTTTACAAGGAGTAGACACAGTAGACGTAATGTCTTCCGTTGAAACTTGAGGAGCCATATGCCATTTATTTGTACCACTATCCTGTATATAGTGAGTTACAGTTATATCAGAAGTATAGTCTGTTTTAATTCTTGTTTTAACTTCTCCATTGAGATCATGGAAGTCCCATTTATCTATAATAGTAGCAGTACTAATTGTAGAATCGTCAGAAGATTTTTTTATAGTAACACTATCCCCTAGATTAAAATTAGTTTTAGCGGCAGACGTAGTGTTTGTATTTTCATAAGTTCTATCATAGTTATAGCAATTTAAACCCTTACCTCGTACTACAAAGTCAAGTTCAGGTATAGAAGTTTCGCCTGCTGCAATAGTAAATTTACCAACTATATAAGCCGTATCCAATAATTGGTGTTGATTATTCCAATACTTGTCCATGTCTCCTTCAAAATAATCATTTTGTATTTTGAATCCTTCAGCAGAGGCTTTATTTACAAGAGTAGGGTTAGCACTTTGATCTGGCTTGCCTGAATGAAACTGGAAATGACCTGTTAAAGGGGAATCAATAGTATGTGTTTGTGTATGCAAAAGCCCTGTAGTACTATTAGCATCAGAGGCACTGGTAGAGAACTGTTGAGCTCTTGGTCTTTTTCCGGAAGCAGCCGGTCCTCCGGCTCTACCGTAGTTCTGGACAAATGCAACGGCTTGATCTTCGTCCATATTAGACAGGCCGCTATATCCTCCTGTGCTAGCATTATATCCTGATAATGCATTTCCTCTGTCCATTCTGCCTTTACATACGAGGTCTACTGTATCTCCTCCTCCGGCTCTTAAATCGTTATCTGCTTTATCCACACAAATACTGCTATTATCATCTATATAGAGATCTAATAATCCAGCTATTTCACCTTCGCACATTGCATAAGCTGCATATATTTGAGATGCATCAGCATTATCTGTATCTACGAATATAGGAATAGAGTCTATCTTTTGTACACCATATACAACAGGGAGATATTTAGGAGATAAATTAAAAGCTAAATCTGTGCGTCTTTCAACTTCAGTCTCTACCTCTCGTAATCTTTTTCCTCCAAACCAGCCTCCATTAATATCTACTTGTTTATAAGATATTTCAATATCATTATAAGTTGCCATAACATTAAGACACTGATTAGCATGGGCAAAACCCAAATCACCTGCATACTCAGGTCTAACTACAGCATCTAGATCAGGAGTTCCTGAACCGTCTAAGGCTCTATGGGCTTCGTCTACGGTTAGTCTTCCTGATACTCTTGCAAAATCTCCCCAATGACTTGTAATTGACCAAGTTATTTCTGCGCTTTTAGCTGGATCTTCTTTTATTTTGCCCTGAGCAATTATTCCTTTGAATAGTGTATAAGGGTCTCCAATAATGGCATTAGTATCAACATCCATATGGGCTTTATATACAGTTACTTCTCTGTTTATATAAGTAGTATAATTAGTAGCCGTTTTACTAGTTAGCATCGCCATTAATTCTTCGGAGGCTAGAGATATAGTATGAAACTTAGTGGCATCTTCTGTGCCATTTATTAGAGCCCCCTCGGGTGCTGCAGTGTATGAAAATTTACGGTTATTATCTTGAAACTCTTTAATAATGGCATAGCCCTTACCCGCCGCACCATTAGTAGTAGTTAGTTCAACTTTATCTCCTTCTCGAAACCCTTCCTCAACTAAATCGACACCTAATTGACATAATACATGAGTTGATGTGACAGCAATTCCTGCAAAAGACACAGAGGCACCTAAGCCCGCAGTATCTAAAGTAACAGACAGGCTACTAGCTTTTGCATCAGTATTTTCTGATACTGAACCAAGTTTCTTCAGCTTATTGGCAATATATGTCTGAGCACCATTTGCATTACCTTCTGCATCAAGGCTGCCATCATCATAAATAATATCAAAAGCACCATCAGTTATATACGAATAAGTATTAGCTTTTTTAGAGCCTTTACCTTTTACGATATCTATAGTAGGTTTTTCAAATTTTACAAGATGTGCGTAATTAAAAGGATCATTATCCAATAAAGAAGTAGTTAGGGTTGTTCCAAGATCGCGAATTGGCATTAGTACTGAGCCTCTTCAAGCTTTAGAGAAAAGGTATAAAGTCCGTGTGTATCTAGTGAGTACTGCTGTGTATCAGATGCTAGAACTACTCGTATTAAAGGATTATCAAAATCAATAACTGAATCATTAGCAACAGCTTTTTGTAATCCCGGCATAAAATGTATAATACGTTCTGTAGTAGCGGGCTGAGGTGAGCCGTTATATACAGAATTTGTCTCTACTTGAGTTACTCTATATGCTTTTGTATGGTTGGAGTCGTTTGCGTCTGTAATTGTAAATAGGTCTCCTGGTCTAGGGTCTCCTGAAGAACCCGACAAACCATCTATAAGTAGAGAGGTTGAACCTGCAACAGCCACTGCGACACCGTTATTAGTACCTACTCCTGAGGCGGTGAATACAGTCCCAGCAGTGCTATTTGCGGCTCCAATCAATGTAAAGTTTGTTGTACCAGGCACGCTTATCTTATAAGAGTTGTTTACTATGAACTTACCTGCTGTTATACTTGTTTTGATATTGGCACCTGTACTTTCTTCCGCATAATCTGCAAAAGTAGAGTCTTGAGGTCTGCGATACTGAGGCAAAGACACAAAGAAAGGCTTTAACGAACCCCTACGGTTAAGTAAGAAGTTATAAATAAATTCAAATTCTGTGCGAGTCATGGGATTATACCCTATAGATATCTCCCAAGTATGTCCTACATTTGCTCTCGCTACTACACGCCCAGAGTTTGTGCGTGTTTTCATAATAGGAGCCTTCGAGGTTAATTGAACACTCTTATACCCCGGTCCTACAGTTCCTGTATTTTGTCCAGCATATCCTATTGGATTGTTAGGGTCTGGTAATATATTTTGATATGTTATACTCATCGGCTATAGTTCTCCAATCGGATGTCTTCAAAAAACTCCTGTCCGTGCTCGTTTGCTGCTTCTCTAATCATTCCTATTATGTGTCCCTTTTGTGCTAGTAATACTTCTTCCACACCCGCTGCATCTACTGCTTGGATATTGAAACTGACATTTGTGCTTCCGCCCGTACCTTGTCCAGACGCAATAATCTCTCCTGGTACATCAGGCATAAATAGTTCCGGCCCTTGCTCGCCTACAATATAACCGCCACCTGCTCTGTGTTTATAACCCGTGAACGCACCTGTAGGTTTAAAGTTTGTTGCTCCTGTTCCTTGACCGCTTTCACCTCTCATATAAGCGAGCTCTCCGCCTGCATTATTACCTTTTCCTAGGTCTACGGTATTACTTCTAGAGCCCATACTTACGGCAGAGGGTGCAGCTGCGGCAGAGGCACTACCCCCTTGGTAAGAAGTACCTGCAATAATAGCAAGTTGTGCTGCACCCAAGGCTCCTACTGCGACTGCCATAGGAGTGGCATAAATACCTCCTTGTTCCATAATTTTCATTATTGCACCGGCGGTATTAATAATTACTCCAGCCATTGACATTTTCTTATTCATTTCAAAAGCTTTCTTCTCAGACTGCTCTTTCTTCTTCTTCAATGATGCTATTTTTGCTAGCGATCCTGCGGACTTTCCATCCCGTTTTTGTTCCGCTGCTATTTCTTTATCTATTCCGGCTATTTTTGCTCTTGAACTGGCGGCTGTAATACTTGCAATAGAGCTTATCATTGCTCCTACTGCGGCTAATTTATCTGATGTTTTTGCGGTGCCTGCCGCCATCTTATCCGCTAGATCTCCAAAAGCCTCTCCCATAGCTAAACTACCTGCTGTTATTGCAGCTACTAATTCTCCTTCTGGTCCTAATTTCTTTAAGTTTTCAAACATCGGCTCCAGTTGGGCTGTGACAGCAGCCATCTTACCACCAATATTTGTTAGAGTGGCGCCTGTTTCAGCATTTTTAAGAGGATTTCCCTCTTCGTCTTTTAGATCTAACCCAGCAAAACCTCCTGCTTTATTAAAATTCTCCATTCTATCAGCTGTAGTGCTTCCTGTACCTGCTGCACTCCCTATTCTAGCTACTCTATCAGACTCACTCTTATAGTAGTCGCTTAAAGCTTCTTGAGTATCAGACTTAACGCTTTGATCTACCAAACCTCTTTTAGCTTTCGCCTGTGCCTTAAGTGCGTTTAACTGAGCATTATAAAGGTCGCGTAGTTCTTGGGCTCCCTCAATCTCTTCATCTTGCGCGTTTCGCAAAGGAGTTTGCATTAGCAATATGTTTAATTTGATATCTTGTAGTTTTATTTCTTGATCAATAATTAGTTTTTTAGCAGCGGCTTCATCCTCTAAGAATTTTAGAGTAGCTTCATAATGGTCTTTACTTTGTTTATGAGTTTTATCTTCATCACCTACTTCGAACTTTCCATATTTTTTAAGATTTTTTAAACTTCGCTTAAACTCTGTGTCTGCTAAACCTTGTTTGAACTGCTCTTGTACACTTTTTAAACTATCCTTTAAAACCTGCATATTAGCTTTGGCGTTAGCCGTTTCATCTGCAGCATTTTTGATTAATACTGCTAAAGCATTGAAAGGCTCTTCTCCTTTATTTACACTATCTACAACCTGATTGAAAGTAGTACCGTAGTCTTCTAGCTTTATACCGCTTTCTTCTAGCTGTGCTGTAAGAAGCTCTGCGAAGCTAGGAGATTTGTCTTCTAACGAAGCTGTTTTGAGTGCTTTTACCGCATTTCCGATATCGTTAAGATTTTCTCCTAACTTAGTATATTTATTACTGTCTTTGGCGGATGTAACAAACTTGCTCATATTAGCAGCTGCATCTTTAGTGTTTTCGGAAAATTTATTTATAGCATCTGAATTAGTTTTTAATGACTGAGATACTCTGCTTACTTCTCCTTCTACCAGTACCATGACTCTGTTGAGCTGTTCTTGGGCTGTTTTAGCATCGGCGTTCCGATCAATTAGCTTGAGTTGAGCAGCTAAGTACTCTTCTAGGCTTTGTTTTCGCTCGGGACCGAAAGCATTTTCTACTAAATGACCTATACCTTCTTTATCTAGCTGCTCTTTAATTTTAGCAAAGTTACTAGTTACATTACGTGAAAAAGTGTCCATACCACCTTGAACATCAGCCATTTCCATTGATTTAGCAAGACTACCATCTCCCACGGTATTGGATAAGAATGCAACTCCGTCCGTCATTCCATCACCAACGGCTCCCCAAGCATCTTTGCTTGCTTTAATCGCCGCTTTACCACCCTCAACAGTGCCATCAACAACTGAATCCCATACACCTCCCATCCAATCACCCGCGTCTCCTAATTCATTTCCAATAACTGCTAAGATACCTCCTTCAGTACCTCCTTCTTCGGCTGCGGCATCTGTGATTTCTTTTCTCATAGTGCTAACTGCAGAGGCATATTCCCCTACTACTCCGGAAGCGACTTGCAAAGAATTAGCATAGGACTTGACTTTTGCTTGCAAGTCTGCAGTAGCCATTGCCGCAAGAATTTGTTCCTCTGTTATACCGTTTATTCCTTCTTTAGAAATAAGTAGTTCCATTTGAAGCGCTTGATACCCTCTAGTCAATCCTTCATTTGTCTCTTTTAATTGCTCTAATTTATCTTTGAGCTTATCTGTTATTTCATTCATCTGCGCCTGAGCTTTAGTGGGCTTTGTAAATGCTTTCCACAAAGAAGTCAAGCCTTGTATTAGTAATCCTGCAAGAAATATAATTTGACCAATAAGCGGTATAGAGTTTACAAGAGCAGCACCAAAAAGACGGGCTCCCACACCTCCAAGTTTAAAACCTCCAAGTATGTTTTTACCCATCTTACTCCAAAAGCCTGAGCCCTTTTTAAATTCAGTCATTCCTTTGGTATGTTTAGCTTTATAATCCTTAAAACCTTCAGAGGCTTTTGTCCAAGAGTCCTTCGCTCCCATGCCTTCCATTTGACCCAAAGTGCCTGCTACACCCTGTTGACCCTCTGCATCTGCTGTTCTAAATGCGGAGTCTCCCTTACTTTTATGTTTTCCTGCCCGGGCTTTTTGTACGTTAAGAATTTGCTGTTCTTCCCTTTTTAAAGCTGCCATGCGCTTTTTATGCTCTTTAGTATGCAATGTACCATTTTTCTTTGCTATATTTTTAGTACGGGTCATAGTACTGTTAATAGTTGATAGAGCTTTTTTAAATTGTTTGGTTTCTACGGTTCCTTTCTTCAACTGCTTTTTTAGTTCAGTAATTGCTTTAAAATCTCCTCCGTCTTTCTTTTTTATACTATCACTTCTTGTATAATCTCGTGTTCCTATAACCGCGGCTCTCTTGCCTGCAGAGGCTGACGAGTCCGCCATAAGTTTTGTAGCTTGAGCTACTTTTACCTGCCTTTTTGCCATCTCGCCTAGGGCGGGAAACATAGAAGTAGCCAAAGTAGATGCAAATAATACTAAAACCCCAATAAGTGCGGTTGTATTATTTGCAAGAAAAGATATGACGGGGGCAAGTACAGTAGAAAATAAATTAAGTGCAGATTTTGCTATTTTATCGAAGTTTGAGGCAAGTTGATCATAAACGTTTACGTCTACATTATCTGAAATAGCTCCGAATTTTTTCTTTCCTTGCTCCAGAGTCGCATTTAAAAAGGCCTGACGCCTTTCTGTAGCGGTTAGACTAGTTGCTGATTTTCCTAGAGTGGTTGCATAATCTTTTACTGCATCATCGATTTTTACAAAAATACCTAATTCATCGAGAATTTCAGGCTCTAACTTTGCGGTACCTCTAACAAGCCTATCTAATGCGTCTGGCATGTCTCTTCCAAGAGCCGTTGCGGCTCCTCGAGCAACTTGAGTTAAACCTTCAATTTCAGTCATAGTCATGCCCGCACTAAAACCTGTGGAGGCAGTGCGCATTGCCTGATCAAAAGATATGGCTCCGTCAGTTAAATCTTGAATGCTTGCCGCCATCATTGAGGAAGTGCGTCCAACGGTATTGGCTAATCTTGAAAAACCTGCTTCAAGGTTCTTGAGCTGTGCAGCTCTTTGCAAGGCTCCAAAAGCGGCGGTTAAAGCAAATACGTTTGCAGCAAAAGTTGCATAAGCAGCAACAACACCACTAGACCCGCCCATTTCTGAACGCATCTTTGAAAAGGCTTTAGTACCGTTGGAAGTGGCGCCTGCTACACCTTTCTGACCTTTATTAAATCTACCTTGAGCCTTCGCAGCTTCATCAGTAGACTTAGCCGCTTTTTTTGCATTTTTACTAATCTTCTCAAGACTGCCATCTTCCTTGACTTTATAGGTAACTGTTATTGTGTCATTAGCCACTAATTTTTTCTCTTTAGCTTATCCCTTTCTCGTTTAAGATCTTTTCGAGATTGATCAATAGCCCTCGACTCTAGATAAGTTAGAATCTCTAAAAACAACTCTTCGTCCTTTATATCATACATTTTTAAATAAAAAGGTAAATTTGTAAAATCTTTTCCTACATATCCTATATCTGGGTAAACTCTATCGCCTAAGCTACTAAAAGTATTCATGGCATATATAGCTATATCTGGAAAATCCTCCCAGTCCGGGGGTACTTCATCTAAATCAGGCTCTTTCCCTAGTTGTTCACACATTTTTAAATAACGCTCTCGCGTCATTTTTGACTCACTATTGTGGAAGTACTTTTTCAGTCTTTCTAGGAGCTGAGCTCTTTGGTCTTGTTCGAAAGTTATCGAGATCAAAGACTACCTCATTGAGCCATGTATCAAATTCAGTTGAGGAAGAAACCAATGTTTCGGCATTATCATCATTAAACTCTAACTCTGTTTTAGGGTCTTGTCCGTCTATATCTACTAAAATAAGAGTTTCTAAGTGTTCTAATGTAAGACCCTTCCAGTTTTTAATTACAGATCGTGAAAATTCTGTAACAAATTTATCCTCGTCCAAGTCTTCTACTGCTTGTCTCGTCTTTCGATCAAATTTAGTTGTTGTACATTTTTTTCGCAAACCTGTTAATTCTTTACGAGATAGCATTGCGACTTCTACCTCAAACCCGTTTAAGCCGGGAAATTCAATCCACACAGCTTTGGTATCTACCATTAATTTTTTTAAATCCATTGTTATTCCTTATGTTACTAGTTCGTTAAGTTTAAGTACACTACCAAGATTAGTAGTGTTTTCGTTCATTTTCCAATCGTATGATTGGATAAATACATCTTCAACAATATTTCTATCAGTAAAACTGCAGTTTGTTGACTTAAAAGAAAAACCTCTGAAAGAGTTACCTGCCTCTCCGTTGCCTGCATTAATTCTAACGGGCACTCCTATTTCCCAAGTTTGAACATTACTATTAGTACTATCAGTAACGTACTGTCCTACGGAGCCTGATAAGATTCGTTTTTCTAGTGTGAAATTAGAGGGGTACATTGTAGTAGACTCACTATGAGTGTTGCCTATATCCAATGCATCGTTGACCGTTTCGTATGGGTTCCATTTAATACTATTCTGTAGCTCCATAGAAACTTTATAGATATTGCTAAGGGGTGAGCTACTGTCGACATAAACATCAACAGCCTTTAACATATGATAGTCCCTAGTGCCTCTAGATGGTAGTGTTATTCCGTCTAAAAGAGTAGTTCCTCTTGTTAATTCAGATGCTTCACCGACTATGGTTAACTTGAGATTCTCTAATTTCTCAATTATGAATGTCCCATTAGTTATAACACAGTTTCTCAGTTTATAAACATCGTTCGAAAGTTTTATATACAAATCAAAGGTATTTAAAGTATACTCCCCAGATTTAAAATTAACAAGTAAATCAAAAATTACATCTAAAGTACTTTGAGTAATCATAGGAATTGTCATTTCAAAATTAGCAGGGTTTGCTTTCTTTATGCTTGACGCATCATGTAACTTATGTTGCTCATGTAATGTTTTTTGCGGATAAGTCTTATCCGTAAAAGTTTGGCTAAAACTTAAATCTTCAGTGACATCTAACCTATGATACGCTGTATTTGCGGTGTCATAGATATAAACCTCCGCTTCTTTTTTGAAATTAAAATTAGCCATGTTTCTCCGGATAGCAAAAGGGACTCAGAAAGAGCCCCTTTACTTTTCTATTAACATAGTATAGTCCAAAAGACCAAAAATGTCAAGAACTTTTTTTACGCACCTACATACTTAATTGCAAGCTCATCAGCAGACTCAATGTCTGTTCCTAAAGCGTGGAAGTTCATCTCTAGAGAGATAATATCTTCTATAGAGTGTGTGGGTACTTCTAAGTGACAGGCAGGCATATCAAATTCTATTCTAGGAGTATTACTTGCACCACCTACCTTAAATGTAAGATCTGCGGAGTTAGTAACAATTCCATCTGCCCCGATAACGTCTTCCCATAAATCCATACTACCATTGCTAGCATTTGAGAGGTAGCAAGTAAAGCTTCCTGATACTGAACGAGTGCCTGTTACATGATCTAAAGGTTGGTTAATTACACCGAGAGTTTCTGGAGTAAGGAATGTCATATTATTAGAAATAGTAATACTTCCGCCTGTTAGAGTAAGAGCATAAGTAATAGCACTACCTGAAACCGATGAAACAGCTGATAGCTCAGTCAAACGGTTACGAATAAAGTTACTTGTATTACCAATAGCTTCTTTACGAGTAACAGTAGGAGGGTTCGCCTGCTCACTAATCATAGTACCCATACCTGACCAGTTAATTGTTGCAATACCGTCAATATCAAAGTCAATATTTGCTTCATTTATGCAGCAATTTGCAATCTTATAAGTAATAGTACTTTCAGCAGTTTGACCACCTAGTTGAAAGTAGATATTTGCTTTACCAAGAGTTGTTTTATTTGAAGCAGTGAAAACGATGTCCATATCATCATCGCCTTTACTAATAGCATCGCCCCACGCGGCTTCTGTACCATCTGCGGGAACAGTATACTGAGCTTGTCCTGCCATCATTGCCCATAAGACTTCTTCTACTGCGGAATGCTTATCGTCATCTGCTGCTGCAAAAGCGGCATACCCATCTGCTGATTTAAAAGGTCTTGCATAAGTAGAAAAGCTCCACTCTGCTGGTGCATAAGAATCTGTAAACATTTTACGTCCACGTCGACTTACATTACTGCCTGCCGACATTTCATTTAAAGTTACTTCTGAGGTGTTTGTTGCTTGCGAAAATGAGAAACCATCCAAAACTGGAATTTCCCAAATTGCGCCAGCTACTTCTGCCCCTGCTGCATTAAGGGGTGCGACAAACACCTTACTGTCGCGGCTAAAAAACATTGAATCTGCCATAGTTAATCTCCTATGTTATCCTGAAAAGACATGGACGTGAATTTTTATTCGTGCCAGTATTTTCTAATATCGAACCTCAACAAGCATCTCTCCGACACCCATGGGCTCTAGTACACCTTCGTCGGTATCAATACTAACGATTGTGATCTGTTGTGTATATTGATCAGCATTATTGCGATCTTTATACGTTAATCTTGAGTTATCCTCTAAAACTGTTTCTACATCTTCCAACAACTCGTCTAGCGCTAGTACTGCGTCTTCATGTTGTACATAGCAGCGAACGGTTACAGATAGAAACCTATCTTTGTATCCTCCACCCTGATACTCTCGAGTTTCAGAGCCTGCATTTAGGTGAATTGCAGGAAATTCCTCCACCTCATCCCAAAACTTTAAACGAGGCGATACGTTTTGATTTACATCACTACGAAACGTGCCCGACCCGTCTATATCTTTTAATTTATTAACTAGTGCCTCTATTATACCTAGGCGTCTAGTTGTATATGTTCTACTCATTAAACTCTCCTGGTATAGAATCTACCGATTGCCATTTTTGCGGCTATATCCCTAATAGATGTATCAATTAATTGTCTAGGGTCTCTATGACCGTTTGACCAGTTTCCAGAACTTCCTTCTTCAAATACTTGATAAGGGTTCTTTTGGTACGTATACCCTACACTCGGAAAACCTTTTGGCGTTTTTACTATATCGGTGACTCGAACACTTCTTGCAAATCTACCTGTACGATTCTCTAAAGCTGGCTCTCCCATATTATCCTCAACTGTTCGAGGTAGCTCTTTATTTATCATTGCAATCATTTGTAAAGGTTGTGCTGCTGGAGAAGATTTTGCTTTCCGCGTTGCTTTTGTTTTTCTTAATTTTGTCTTTGCAACTTTGCCCAGTACTATTGTTCCGCTTACATCTAGTGTTACGGGTGCTTTGCTTTCTTTAATTTTTGTACTAGGGGCTTTGACTTTAACATTTTTTAATTTCTTAAAAGGTGTTAAAGTTTTTTCTAGTACTTTTTTCCTTTTCGCACTTTTTAAGCTATCGGACCCTTGAACTTCAAAAAGAGGTTCTTTTAATTTTTTTAATGCTTTAGTCAAAGCTTTCTGTAAGTCAGTTTTAATTTTTTTCTCAGAAGAAGACTCTGCTACGTTGCGGTCTTGGCTTCCTATAAATACTTTAACTTCGCCTGTTTTTGCATTCTTTTCTATATTTAAGTATGTTTTTAACCCAAGAGCTTTTACATTAGCTTTTAAATCCTCTAAACTACCATCGTAAGATTGAAGAGCATCATGTATTTTATCGTTAATAAACCCTTGTATATTACTTCTACCTTTAAGATGTTCCAAGTTAAAGACCTGTCCTTGCTTAGTCTGTTCTACCTTTCCTGATTTATTAGAAGTACTTGCACGAGTTAAGTACTTTCCGAGCAGCGCAGCAAAGTCGTCATAAAATTCCTGTAAAGCGTCTTTATAGTATTCTTGAGCTGTTGTAAAGTTATCTCGCTTTGACCCTTCCACTTTAATCAGTAGTACTCTTATCTCATTACCAGACCGGCTACCTTTTTTAAACTTAATAGATTCGGGACTTTTTGCCTGTAGAGCTTTATAGTTTGTTCTTAGTGTCGACATAAGCTTATTGAGTATTGCAGTATAGCTGCTTCCTAAGTCTTTTACTAAGATCTCTCCATTGCCTTCCACATTTGTTGCCTTTGTAACCGCTCTTTCTATTACATAGGTTATGGTGCTGGCTTTTATGTGTACTACAGTGGTAAGCTTATTACCTGTCTTCGTTCTCCAATCTTGTGAAGAAGACGTTAAATCGTTGTCCAATTTAGTAAGAAAGTTTATGAGACTTTGCTTGCTCATTAAAAGTTCTTATATAGATCCAAGACACGCTTAATATGGTCTGGGAACGCTACGTTATTACGTTGACTAGAAGAAGTTTGATTCTGTATACTAGCACCTTGCATTGTTTGACGAGCTTTGTGCTCATCTTTATGGTAATAAGTTATTAAATCAATCACAGCTAATAGTAGGTCAGCGGGACATTCTGAATATCCTGCTTTATATGTAACTTCTACAGCTCCTGGTCCAAGAGGCCAATACGTAAAGCCGTTCGAACCATTAGATCTAAAGATACTATCTGTTGAAGTATCTACATAATAGTCTACATCAACCACTAACGTTGTGTAATCCGAGGCTATACCACTCCGCTCTTTTACAGAAACAACAGTATTTACAGGGCTTTCTTCTAACTGAATAGAAGTAACATTAAAGTGGTTATTAAAGTATTCTACTTTATTTGAAGCATAATAGTCTACAAAAGTATTATTACAGTAAGTTTTTACTAATTGACTCACAGAGGTTATAATAATGTCTAGGCGAGCATCTTCCTTTGAGCTTTCAATCTTCTCAGAAATCTTGTATTCGTCTAGTGTTATTAAATTTGCCATAAGGTCATAAGTCCATTAGTAAAAACTCGGGGGCGAACCCCCAAGTTTTATTACTCTTCTACAATTAAGATGCAGCGTATTCAATACGAACAGAAGGAAGGTCGCCAACAGCGCCCGCATAAAGCTCGGTGAATCCGAGTGACTGAGATGCAACAACAGCAGTACGCTGGTTTGCAGTCTCGTAATCACTTTCAATGTTAACACCACGTAGACGTGGAACAACATAGTTGTGAACGTTAACAGCACAAGCAGCTGTCTTGTTCGCAGCACGAGAGAAGTGATCAGATACGACAACTGGAGATCCATAAACAGAACCCATAGTACCAGTTACCTTAGCAGCTAGATCAGAACCAACTTCGCTAACATCAGAGAAAGCAGGATCATTTACTAAGTTGTAGTACTCTTCCATGTTGACGATGTAAGCAACATCAGCAGGGTTAATACCATACTTGCCCATTTCGCCACGAGCTGACATTAAGTTAGCAGCAGTAAGGTTCACAGAACCGTTAACAGCTAAGTCAGTTACAGTAGTTGAATCACCGGCTAAGAAAGAACCAGATCCATCAGTACCAGCTCCACCAACAAGACCTACAATACTAGAGTTACCAATAGTAAATGCGCCATCAATTGCACGAGCGTGAGCACGAGCTAGAGCTGACAAGATCATTGGAAGGATAGTTACAACGACTTGCTCGTCAGTATCAGCACCAATATAGGTACCAGAGATAAGACGCTTAGCAAGTGCAGTTACTTCACGCAATTCAAACTCGTTAGCAGCTACTTGGGTACGGTTCTCAAGGATACCATCACCAATTCCGCCTGAAGAGAAAGTTGCAGCGTTAGTGTCATCCATCAAAGGAAGTACAGTTGCACCAGAATTAACAGCTAGCTCTCTGAAGAGTCCAGCAACTTTCTGAGAAAGTCTAACTTCTTCTTCAAAAGTAGTTGAAACGATAGTATCTAAAGTACCAGCGTTAGTGTCGAACTGAACACCTACTTTTTCTTTAAGATCTTGTGCGAACTTAGTGTTCCAGCCCTTACCAGTGATTTTACCAAGTACAGAGGCATGGAGGAATTCCTTACCAAACTTAGTTAAATCGCCGCCACGGTTCTGGAAGCTTTTCTTGCTATTTTGCATAGCTTCGATTTCAGAAGACTTCTCTTCCAAATCGCTTTTGTGTTGTGCTACGATAGATGCGATGTCTGCATCTTTCTCAGCCATTTTTGACTCCATATCAGCCATAAGAGCTTCAACGCCAGACTGAATACCAGTCTTAACTTTGATGTCCTGTGCTTCAACAATTTCAGCTTGTTTCTCAGCTTCGAGTTTCTCAGCTGCTTTTTGCTCGGCTTGCTTCATTGCGATTTTTGCAGCAGTATCTTCTGCTACCTTCTTTGCAAAAGCTTCCAAGTCGATGTTTTGATTATCCATCTTGATCTCCTGATCTGCGGAATTAATATCCGCGCTTTGAGGTGTGTCACTAGCTATTCCCGAAGTAATAACTTCATCCTTAGCCAGAGACTGACCTGCTAGATCTACACGATTTGTGAAAGTTTTTTTGAACTCTTCGTACTCATCAGATGAGTCAAAAGACTTCGCGAGCGAAAAAGTAGCTGATTGATTGCATGGCACAGATACTACCGATACCTCAAACAACTCAGCGTCCTTAATCATTAATCCGTCGGTTTCCTTAATATAATCAGCATCCTTGACTCGGAAACCTACGGAAAAGGCCCCAAGAACACCGTCTTTAACTAGTTCGGCAACATTAGCAGGTGCTGACTTGCTAATCTTACATTCTAATTCCAAACCATTCGGTCCCGCTTTCAGACCTGTGGCTCGGCCAATTGGCTTGTCATAATCATGATTAAACAAGATAATTGGATTTTTTTCAAAGTTCTTTAGTCCACCTTTCTGCCAAGCTTCTGCTGAGATGGAGTCACCCGCGCGATCAAAGTCAGCTGTGCTTGCCATGCCCCGAATCATGATAGATCCATCATCACTTTCAAGAGCTTTAAAGGTAGAGGTAAGATTAAAGATTTTATTCATTATCTTTGCCCTCTGTAACTGCTGGTTTAACAGCAGGCTTAACCGCGGCCTTAGGTGCAGGCTTAGGTTGTACTGGCTTTGGTACTTCAACCTGAGGTGCAGCTACAGGTTCTACGGGTTTAGGAGAGGGCTTACTATTATGCATTTGCTTAAGCTCTTCCCAATATGCGCTTTGTTTCATACAAGTTATCATTCCTGGGTATCCACCAAAGATATACCGAATAGTGGTACCAGCTACAGGTTGACGATTGCCTAAGGCAATATAATCGTGCTCAGTATACAACTTCTTTTCTCTTAGAAAAAATGCTGCTAAAAGCTTGATTGCCTTATGTATTTTTATTCTATTACCCTTCATCTGCAGTCTCCTCAACTGGTCTACCACCCTCGTCGGGGTTGGCGGCTGAACCTGCTATATTTGCAGGTACTCTAATTTCTTCTGTTCCATCTATTGCAGGGAATCCTAACCTTTCCCGAGCTTCAGCTGCAGTTATAATACCACCATTTACTAATGACGTATAATATGCTGATGCATCCCTCAACTCTGGCTGTAGAGCGGGGATCTCGGTAATATCTTCAACACACTCAAAACCATAGAATCGAGTCATTGCAAAATTAATTTTTCGAACGATAGGAAGTATAGTCTCCAAATAGTAGAGTCGTAAATTCGGGCGAATATTAGCGTTGTTGCCAGAATCTAAAAGAATTGGAGGGATTCCGAGTGCCTTTAAAATGATTTTTTCATTTTCTAAAATAGCATTTTGAAAATCCAATTCTTTAAAACTTACATTTGAAATCGCATCTACTTCGATGCCACCGTCTAAAATTAAAGGTCGTCTGCCACCCGCATCAGGTCTATAACGCTGTTGCCAAGCTAAGATCATACGATCTTTAATTTTATCAGAAAGGGTGTTCGGTGACTTAAGTACAAGTCCGGGAACAGCACCATTCTTAAAGAAGTTATCCTGAAATTTACGCATAGAAGATACAAGATTCATTGTACGCGCTGCAGGACTTAAACGAGGAACTCCACGATATATAGAGTGGAAAGAGTTCTCTTTAACGTGTATAATTTCATCAACAGTAAAATCTACATCATGTAGTGAATAGTGAGACACATAAGTATCTTCATCTGCATGAACAGTAACCTTATCTGCAGGAAGATGATACATATAAGCACCATCAAAGTAGACAAAGATATTACCATCAATTAAAAAATCTGTAATTAAGTTTCTACGAAAAGAGTTGACATCTTGATAGGGATTTGGCTCTCTATTGAGTAGGGACTCTACCTTAACTCTTTTTATGCCTTTAATAACACCTTTAGTGCTAGTATTGGGCTTAACGAGAGTAGGAATCTCGGCTACATCATCTACGATCATGTTTACGCCACGATTTACAATCTCTAATTGCTCATAGGCACGTTCATAGCTTAGAGTATCTTCTCTAGAGCTTTCCACGGTTCCTATGTCATGGAACTGAGCAGGGTTTAGTTTCTCTGCATTCGCTCCTTTAAAAATATTGTTATACCAAGCCATGTTTTTCTCTTTGAATCTCTACCCAACGCATTTGCTTTTTAGCAGTTCCTAGCGAGGGATCTTTACCATAAATTGAATGCAGCTTTAAATGATGCGTATGACATAAAGTCACAGTATACTCATAAAGCTCGGCAGAGTGTTCTTCTATAAAGTCATCCCGAAGTGCCTGTATGTACTCAGGGTTGTGTTTATTCTTTGTAAGCCACTGGTTAAGTAGGGGCGTTAAACTATAATAGTGGTGAAAGTCAAGCTGTTCTGTTTCATTACAAATCTCGCAAGCGCTTCCTTTCTCATACTTGGACTTTGCCTTATCTCGTACATACTTTACAACATCACGTTTTAACTTAGGCATTTCCTTTCGTTTCCTGATTTTTCATTAGAAGAATTATAGCGGCTTTAGGGTGTCTTGTCAATAACTATTTTTGCACAGGTATCATCAGAAGGTTATATTTGAGGTTATGAACGAATAAAGCGCATATCGAAGTGCATCTGCCATGTGCGAAGCTGCGTTGTGTTTCGGTTTTTCCCTTGCTAAATTAGGATTTGGGTCCCACTGGTAGGCATCTACACAAATAAGCGATTCTTTAGCTTCTTGGTCGATGACAAGTTTATCGTTGTCAATAATCCCGGCAACATGTCCAATTCCGTCGAGTACAGACTTCTTCGCGTTAATAGTGGAGATTCCATAGTTCTGCGCGAAATCGAACCTTGTTTGTTGAGCTGCTGAATCAATATAAATGTAATCAATATCCCAACGATCAATAAGTTTCTGTATCTCACCTGCGTGTTGCTCAGTTGTCCTCTCCGCGTTTAAATACTCGTCTACTAAGTAGAACGTTTCAGTGTCCCAGTCGTATGCAATTACACAGAAGGCAGTAGGGTCTTTATATCCAACGTCCATTCCTGCAAAAACATCCATTTTACTAGTATCAAATTGTGATAGATCTTGTACTTGTGTTTCAAAATTAAACTTCCATATCTGGCCTTCATAAGTATTAAAGTCAGCTTCGTACTCTTGCCGAAACTCGGCTTCTGACATAGACTTACGGGCTTCTGAAATGTCGCTTTCTGACATTCGAGGATTATCTCTATAAGTAGCTCGTATGCTACACCACTCTGGAAACTCCTCTGAAAATCCTCGATAAAAGAACTCGGAAAACCAGTTGTTACGACCCCGTGGCGTGGATATAAATAAAGCCTTGGAGTTTTCTTTGTCAAGTGTGGGTCTTAGTGCTACGTTAAATGCATCTTTACCATCTGCCAGTGCTGCTTCGTCGAATATAATTAGGTCATAACTTCTACCTACTGTAGAGTCTACTTGATTGACAGAACCCATACGTATAGTAGAGCCGTTAGAAATTTCAATAACTTTATCTTTTGCGTTGTCTTTAGTAACTTCTAAATCGAAATGCTTAATAAGATTTCTTTGAAGATCAAAAGAAATCTGAGACAAGGAGTAGTTAGGTGACATGATAAGAATATTGGAGCCAGGCACTAGAGACACTAGCTGTCCAATAATGTTCGCTATGTACGTTTTGCCTTGCCTCCGGGAGACGGCTGCACAGACAAAACGGTACTTAGGATTATTTATCGCGTTGATAATTGCTATCTGCGATGGTAATGCCTTGACCCCTAGTAAATCTAGATATGGGTCGACAGGAAGTTTTAGAAACCTTGCCTCAGATGTTAAATCTACTATTTCATCGGAGAGAATATCTCTCCTACTTATTTCTACTGCCATTTTTATTTACATTCTATAAGTATTGTAATTTGCTTTTTTGAGTGCTTCTTCAACACTCTCCTCAGAAACCTCTTCAACCTCAAACTCTTCTTCACACTCACAAGGATCACATTCGCAATCTTCGCACTCCTTTATAAAGTAGCCATTATCATCAAGCTCGAGAATACCCATAGCAGGTGCATTTTTAGCGATTGCTGCTTTTGCGGCTGCTTCAGTAGCGAATTTTTTAATACGCCCATTTTCGTAAAAACACCATCTACCACGTTTTTCAAATATCATAATATTCTCCTTAAGATTCCTTTTTCACTAGAGTCCAGATACCATATCCTAAGCCAACCCAAGCGATTAATTTTGCGAGTCCACCAAATAATATTACTGAGCCGCAAATACCTATTAACATTGCGCCATCCCAAGATGTACGCTCTTTCATTGCCAGTTTAAGCCATTTCACAATGTGTTCCCCTCTTCTTATGACCGTTCCAAGCTACGAATCCTGCAAGACGCAGAGACCAGTACGCGAGGTAGTTTAAAACTCTGAAACCATTGACTTCGATACAAATATCACGGAATAATCCATCCATGTGCTTTTGATCGTGATAACCAATCGTAGTTCCATCCGCCTTCATAAGAGTAGCATATTTATAACCGTAGTCATGAACTAAGCCGCCCATTAGAAGTACTCCAACCGGAGAAAGGAATGTTGCTAGGAATTTAGGAACTGATGCTCCATCAAATTCAAAACCTGCAGGTACCTTATAATCTACTCCGTTAATGCTATAGTGAAATTCTTTTGCTATAACCCACTTGCGAGTGCCTAACAACCACATTAATATACCTTTCCAAAAGCCTTTATCTTTTGTTGCTATTGGTACAGGTTGCATTACTGGCATTCTTGGGTATTTAAAATCAATTATCTTTTCTTCTTTTTTATCAACCTTGTTCACTATGAAACCGATAAGTACTAATACCCCCAGTACTGTCCATTGCCAAAAAGTCATTGCTAAATCAAGTAACATTTCCATTATTTTTTCCCTGCGTATGCATTGGCTCCAAAGAAAGCTGAAACCAGAGCTGCGATAGCTACAAAGTAAGTGGGAGCAATATCACCAATTATTTTTGCGGCGCTATCCAACCCAAATAATGATGTGCAAAAAATGCCGAAAGGATAAAAAAGCATTCCCCATAAGGAAAACCATGTCATCTTTCTCATTGCATCACGCTGTGCATCTTGATCTTCTAATTCTTTTCTACGAAACTCAAGATACATTTCTTGTTCGGTTTCAGTGACCTGTCCGTCACCATTTGTGTCTGCGGGATGGAACCCTGTCTTCTCTTCACTCATTTTAGTACAGCCTTCGGCATCCTTGCCGTTTTAGCTCCCTGCTGGCTGAAACGATTTGAGTTTTCCATAAAGCAGTTACGCTGCTTGGAGTTTCCTAGGGCTTGTTGACACCAATCTAATTCCTGTATAAGTCTGTTATACCACAAAGAGTCGTACTGGTTATTATTTGGATTATCCCTTTCCTCCATTAACTGGTCCATACGCATAGTTATATAGTCGGGCTGTTTGCGTTTTGACATTATTACTACTTACCTCTTTTCTTAGGCTTCTTTTTCTTAGGGCGCCCCACTGTTGAACCGTATGTACCTTTACCTTTTGGCATTATTGTGGAACTCCCATTTGAGACAAAGTAACTACTAAGCCT
>OCVQ010000872.1_pt1 | contig 25401 bp, 52 predicted proteins | sample 1539061 | NCBI WGS metagenome assembly OCVQ01 (sample SAMEA3355526, study PRJEB22509) | marine metagenome | biome: marine; feature: river plume; material: water | place: USA | collected 2010-08-08 | depth 0.5 m | reverse complement strand
CATCTCCAAATGTATCGTAATACATTGCATTTTCAAATGTGTGAATAGTACCATCATTGAACATCACACTAATGTCTACTGGGTGTAATTTCTCTCTTTCCATAACTCTTATTTTTTCTTATGCCTAAATATACGAACCCCATTTTGGGGAGCCAAATTATTCTGCAGTTATTTCTCTTTTGTTTTAAAGGTTTTATCAAAACAGCCCTCTGCACCATCGTATTCTACCCAAAAATCAGAGCGTTGGGCTAAATCTTGGAATTCACACATCACCTCTTTCTCTTTCTCAAGCATTGACTCTGCGTATTTGATTGCTTGTTTTATTCCATTTTTGTAGAACCAATTAAGCACATCATCTTCCTCTAAAAATCTCTTATGTTCTTTTTCAAGTTGCTCAATCAACTCTTGCATTGGTGTCATTTCTCTTTATTTTGTAATTTTTCCAATTGCTCTTCAAGATGTTTGATATCACTAAAAATAATTTCAGCATCGGGGTCAGGTTCATACATTGCAATGTCTCGCATTAGTTTTGCTCTGTATCCTTCATTATAATATCCTTGTTCAATCCAGCTTGCTAAATTATGTAAGTGTTCAGGTCCTGAAATTGAAATGCGTAGATCATATTCTGTCCATTTAGTTTTCCAATCCCAGAACAAAATACCTTTAGTCAAACGTCTGTGTAGGTTATGTAGTGTAAAGTTACGAACACGAACCAATGATTTATCATTTCCAAACACATGTAGGAAACGTAGAAACCATCTTGGACACCACCAAGGTTTAGCTTCATAATCCATTGCTAATACTAATGGCATAAGCACTTTAGTAAAGTTACTTTCCCTATAGAAAGTAATGTTCAAATATCCATACTTATCCCATTTAGTTGGAAAGAAGATATAACGTAAATCACTCCATTCTAAATTACGAGTGTAAATCATACCTTTGGAACGTCCTTTCCAAAATAAAATGGTGTATTTCAAATCCTCCAAACGTTGTTTGAACGTTGGTTTTGTTGGTTTTACATAAAATTTGCTATCTTTATTCATCGTAATTAGTTCTTGTAATAATTCCTCCAATTGTTTCACTATCCCTCAAATTATCATATGGAGGACCTTCATCAACATAGTTATCGATCTGTTCCTGCCATCCCCAATGATTTTCAAAATGACCTACTAGATAACCAAGTGGTGGTGTTTCCAACATTTTATCATCTACCTTACCCACATTCCAAATTAAAGCCTGGTGAGCCCCTAATCCAAACATAGTCCATGCTCTAAATTTGATAGGGTCTTCTTGTTCCCATTTTTTAATTATCTCACTTGCCTTTTTAGTTGTCATACAAATTCAATTTCATTAGTTTCAGGGTCCCAATCAATAGTCATAGGTTTATTAACATAATTGTAACTATTATTCAACACAGAAGCATTGAAAAAATGAGTATGACCATCAAACTTATAACCATAACCACTATGAATATGACCACCTACAAATATTTTTGGGCGCAATAAATCCGTATAAACGCGCAATACTTCGCAACCTACACGTTGATTACCAGTCGCATCAAGATGTTCATAAGGCATTGTATGACAAACAAGGATATCTGTTGTAGGAGGAATCATTGACCATTTTTCCTCTAACTCAGCACCATTACGAGGCAAATTAAATGCCCAATCGTAAAAAGCTGGTTGCCAAGGTGAACCATAAATGTTTATTCCATCAATAGTGTGTGTTTGATCTTGTAAATAAGTACAATTACCACCATAAGCATCCATCAAGTATCCAGCCAACTCAGGATTGTTTTCAAACAATCGATCGTGATTACCAGCAATAAACACTCGGTGTTTATAATCCATTGTAATTAATGAACTATACCAATTTACAAAATCAGCTACATCTTGAGGGTCATAACCTGAATTCATAAAATCGCCAGCATGAATGATCAAATCACCACCTGGTAGATCTTGGTCTATTTCTCTGTGTTTAGTATGTGTATCACTTATAAAAGTTATTCTCATAGTGTATCTGAGGGGGTTTCAGTTTTTATAGCAGGTACTTTTTCATATACCTTAATTCTTACAGTATCTGTCACGGTTTTGCGCACAATAACCGTGTCAACTCGCGTTTCTACGCGTGGTATTTGCGATTGCTCGGTTGAAACATCGATATTATTGAACAAAAAAAGCAATGATGGTATAACGATAAGCGCTATGGGTGTCAAAACGACCCCTAGCCCCAAAAATCTGATGTACGTGAACTTATTCATTGTTTAGATTTTCATAAATTGTACGAAGTGACTTTTGTACGTTTGATTTAATTTCACGCTCCATAATTTCCCTACGGCGTTCAACTTCATTATCAAATATACGAGCAATCCTTTCATGTGCTTTACCTGTCACATCAATATCATAACTATAGGCGTGATTGACAAGCGTAACTTGAGAAGTTTGAACAATAATAAACAACTCACTGTCATCACTTTTAATATAGCGCTTACCTGATATAGGTGAGATCAAAAGTATAGTATCTTCCTTACCAATCAATCGCTTACAAATAGAAAACACTTCAGTAGCGTAATCTGTTTTCTCAGCACCTAGAACATCCGGATTACCGAATGTCCTAGCTACTTTAATACCAATCTTTTGAACTAAACGCTTAAATCTCATTACTTATTACGATTTGCAATCAACTCAGCCAACTGCTCAGTAGTCAACTTTTGACCATCAATTACTTGGTATAATTTGTACTCATTGTTCCAACTACGCTCAAAATCAAAACGTGAACCATCAGCAAAATAAACACTAATCATTTTACGCATACTACGATTGATGTACTGCTCTTCCTCACGAACCATAGTGGCTTGAGGGTATTGAGCTTGCAATTTGGCAATTCCACTACGCTTAGCAATTCGGCGCTCAAGCTCTTGGAAGGCACTATCTTCTTGACGTTGGTTGTATTCCATCAACTTGGTAAACAACGTTTCGGGCTTAACTGCACGGTAAGAACCAACCAAAGTAGAACACTCAATTTTTTCACCTTTATAATCACGATTAACGGTGAAATGGATATTACGCTCACTGCGAACAGCCTGATCGTTTTCATCCAATTTAACGCTCTTAGCAATAAGAAACACACCACCACTATAATTTTGGTAAGTAATATTAGCAGTAAACGCAGTATCGCCATAACCGAATCCATAATCTTCGGTAACCAATTCGCTAGTAAAAGTATTTACAAAATCAATACCAGGACGGAAACCGGCATCGCGCAATACTTGCATTTCATGTTTAACTCTTGCTTCTGTTTTTACAGCATGATCTGCTTGACTCTTAACAAAACGATCTACACGCTCTTGTTGCTCAACTGTCAACATTCCGAAATCCAATTCTAACTGTTTCATAACCTTAATTCTTTTTTTATCTTATGGTGTAAATATACGAACAAAATCTCGGGAAGCCAAATCTTTTTGACTTTCTTTTCGAGATATTTCAATTCGCTTTTCAATCATGGTGTAAATATACGAATGGATTTTTAAAAAACCAAATTTACTTTTTAAATTCCGTAATTGCCTCGCATTGCTTGGAAATTTTGATTTATTTCAACATCCGAGAGCATTTTATTATACGTTAATACAGCCCCCAAAGCACCTACAGCAACACATCCAGCATAACCATTTCCAACAATAATTGTTGAAGCTGGGACTAATGCTGTGTTACTTCTTGAATATCCAACATTTTGTGAATACGCATTCCCATTTACACAAGAGTAAGCCAAACGAGCAGCCGAAGTTAAACCAGTAGACATTTTTAATGACCACATTGTCCAAGCATCAGTAGTAATACCACCATATGAAGTAGCATCGTAATTAGGTGTCCGTCTACTATACCAACTGATTGCTGTAGTCCCTGTACCCACTTCCCAAGTACAAGCTATCTCTTGTTGATATGATTGAGCTATAGTACCATTTTTCTGGAATATTGTGCGTCTGGATGGGACATTAGCACCATAAATCCATAGAATTAAAGTACAATCACCTCCCATGTCAACAACTTGATCCTTATCAGCAGAATAATAATATCCACTACCATTAAATGCCAAACCTTGACCTCCACCAAATCCTTGTAAATTTAACCCACCATTAGCTGGGGAGAATACTAACCCATTACCCGAAATATCGTTCCAGGTTGTTCCACCAGCAAAACTTTCAGGATTACTAGCATCCAAATAACAAGACAAACCATCCATTACAATTTTGGGATAAATTGATGGATATTCATAGTTTGAAGTTAATAAATTAGGTTGTCTTGTAATCCATTCAAGAGCCTCAGCCTCGTTAGATACTGAACCACCTCTACGATTTACAAAATTAATTAATTCACTAGAATTACTTGGTGAATATACTAATGGTGATATGCCTGGGGTTGTTGTTTCATATATTTGATAATATCCACTCGGAGTAGCGTCCGCAAACCATCCATTAACTGCTGTAGGTCCATATCCTGTATTGTCTATACCAATAGCTAAATTCCCTTTACCGACTGCGTTGGATGGGGTGCTAATACTGTATTTAATTGGATTTGCCATTTGTTATTTTTTAATTATAAAATAGACTCACCACCACCACCAGTGAACCACCAATAATTGGTAGACATAATAGTGAGTATTTCATTTTCATTATAAGGTCCATCAAATGAGCTTAAATTAGAAACACATGAAGGTGTATCACCATCCCATTTTATTACTGCTTTTTGTCCATCCTTAGATTTTCTCAAAGTAGAAGATGAAGTTTCCTCAATTTGAGTAAAATCAATAACGTTTACTTCGGAAAAGTTAAATATAATATATTGTTTCATAATTTATTACACCCCATATCTAATTCTTAGGGCTTGATAATTTTGATTAATCTCAGCATCACTCAAAGCTCTATTGTAAATCAATATAACTCCTAAATCACCCTTAGCAGGACTACCAGCACAACAATATCTACCCATAAGTTTAATATTAGCAGTCCGCGAAGCTAAAGCCCCACTGATGGATTGTTGGAATATTTTAGTACTATTAGACCACAAACTCCCCAACCCAGTTGAAATAGAATCATGCCTAAAAGTAAGCATTTGCCATTGTCCTAAAGTAATTCTAACTGAGGTATTACCATACCAAGCCCAAGGCATAGAAGCAAACTGCATATAAGCTGTTCCATTTCCTAAATTATTATATTTATATTCCCAAGTATTTTCAATAGTAGCAATATTATTATCCCCTGTAGGGCAATCAATAGCTGGGTTCATGAAGGCACAAATGGTTGTATCTTTAGCTGTCCAAGGGTAATTATACACCTCAATAGCATCATCAACACCATCAAATATAATGGAATTACTATTGAACCCGGGACCATTGATTAAATACCCATTACTGCTTTTACCACTTAAATCATAAATATTATCCCCAGAGGTTGGATAACTACTAGCAACCCCAGCATCAAAATTAATTAATAATCCATCCGTAACTATATTACCATAAGGAACCTTAGAAACATATAAGTTAGGTTGGCTAGATATCCAATTTAAAGCTTGGACCTCATTACTAACAATACCACCACGAGCACGTACGAAATTAATTAATTCACTAGAATTATTAGGTAAATAAGTTAATGGAGCAACATTAGCAACCGTTGTTTCTATAATTTGATAATACGAAACTGGGTCTGTACTAGAAAACCACCCAGTAGTGGCTGTAGGTCCATAACTTATATCATTTACACCTATAGCAACGTTCCCCTTTTGTAAAGCATTAGAGGGTAATGTAGTACTATATTTAACAGGATTAGCCATGTGTTTTTACTATAAATATGTAAAAATCATTTGCCTATTTTGTCTTTTTCGGATATAATTGGATTAGAGGTATATAATTCAACAACTTTCTTTATTTCGGGGATTGTATGCCATACAATACTATGTTCATCATCTGGAGAGTATTTCCCTCGTACCATATAAGCTACAATTGTATTGGGTTCTAAAGTCAAAAATCCATGAGCGTACCTGTTATGTAAATACACAGCATTACCTTTATTTACGTTTTCATAGCGTACCTCACCTGTTATTAGATTATACCCAAAATCAATAATAGACCCTTGTACTACCTTAACGTATTTTTCTTGTGGGTGTGGATCCTGATAATGCATACCTCTAAACGTATACCGCCCCTCATTTATACTGATTGAACATTGATCCCAATGTATAAAACTGCTTGAAGTACCATCCTCATGGGGTACCTTGCCTATAGTAGGAAACGCGGTATAAGACCCTCTATTATCTAAAAACGTTTTATGATTTATTACTACCATACTTTACTTTTACTCGTTCTGAAATTGGGATTGCCTCACCCGCTTCATCAATTCTAACAAACGTAATATTAGTTGATAAGATTACTTTTTGTTGGCCCGAATACACATTGTGTGCCCTAGCCTCCATATATAACGTGATTGAAGTTGAGCCAATACCTTGAACTTTACCATATATTTTCAGAAGTTGACCTTCCTTAGCTGGTTTTTTGAATAAACACTCATCTATTTTGATAGTTACCATTCTCGGCGTGTCGCAAACTTCCATTGCGTATCCTGCCGCTGAAGCATCTAACCAAGCTAATAATTTACCACCAAAAAGGTTTCCATGAAAACCCAAATCTGATTTTTTAATAGGGTGGGTATTCAATAATGTCATATCATCCTCCATATTCCTCTAATATTTCGGCATCCTGAATTGTTTCACAAATCCAAAACTCATTTTGGAAGCTTAAAACATGGTCACCGCCTATATAATCGCGGTATCCCTTAAGGATATCCATATTAACTCTATTTGTTGAGTCGGTAAAATTGTGGGCACTCATTTTTCGTAGTATTTTATACCACGTGTCATTGTGTTTATGTAGTTCTTGTATAACCATTTTGTATATACGGATGAAAATTTGTGGTGTGTCCGAGCAAGCTTTAATTTTTTGTTTGATAAGTAGTGAGATAATAAAATTTAGACATTACGTGTCCTTTAATTGGGCTATGTAATGCTTCATCCCACGTTTCAAAATAATGGGGTTCATTTGTATCTCTATCTAATATTACCCATTCTTTTATTTGTGTTGCGTCTACTTTTTTATTCATCATCTTCTAAACTATCGCTAAATGTGTTTGTTGGTTTTTTATTTAGTTCTTCACTATCATATTCATCCCAATATAAAAATCTCATGCCTTCCATGCTACTTGAATTATAATTAATAATAAACTTAAAGTCAAACTTACTGCTGTTTTTGTGTCAATTGGTTGGTTAAAATAATAACTTGTTCCCCAAGCATATACTATCATCCCCGTAGCAAACCCTACAAATCGTTGAGGCCACATTTCACCATTAAATCCGCTTACACTATATTTAGTTGCGGCTATAAAAATGTATGAAATAGGAATACCTAAACAAGCAACGAGGAATGGGTTTTTCTTAGCCCATTCCCAAATAAATTGTCCATTAAGTTGCCAGTAAGTAATCATTTGTCCTACAAAATATAGGCTTGCTCCTATTAGGAGATCTTTGATGTTCATAATAAAAAGTCTTCTTCGAATTCCTCACTAATTTTGTTGTCTTTACTTTCAATCCAACCTGTTAGAATATATTTTGTATTACCATCTCCAGGAGCGTTTCCTCGATGTTTGTGAGTCCAATGTGCCGGAGCCATAATCAATTTACCTACTTCAGGATAAACTAATTGTTGGTTATATTTAAACTCAGTTGCTCCAGTACGTAATGTATTCAAATAATAAATGAAGAATAGTTCACGTTTAGCTGTTGTTCCACCTTCGTTTTCATGATGCCAAGCAAAATAACCTTCACCTCCAATATAACGTTGCATCTGAATATGTGGGGAACCATTGTTTGAAATGCTAAAGCATGATTGGGCTGTTCTAATTTTTGAAGCGTTACTTGAGAATCCATCTCCAGCTACAATAAATGGGTTTGTCTCCAAATATTTAGCTGTGTTTTGGAGTAGATTTTCCATTAAATAATTGTATATGTAATTCCAATCTTCATCATTCCCTTTTTCCATATGGATCATTAAATCAGTTGATGCTTTAACGTGTTTTCTAACACCACCACCTGTTAATCCATCCATCAATGAATCTTGGGATTGTTCAAATTTATCAATTATAAATTGACAGAAATCAGGGGGTAAAGCTCCGTGATATTCTTGAATAAGTGAATCCTTTTTTGAAGGAGTAATCATAGGATTTATATTAGCTATTTCCATTAAAATTTCATTTCAACCATTAAATTAAAATCAACATCATCATTCATTTTGAGGGTGTGGAATGGTAAATCAAATTTTTCACTTCCCGAAAAATAAACATATATTTTACACCCGTATCTTTTTTCATGTTCGGAAATAAAATCAGATAAACCTATCATATTAGGAACCTTTCCTTTTGGGCTTAATCCGAATGACGTAACTATTAATACGTTTTTATCCTGGAGGTTATTATCGAATGAATTAATGAGTTGATCATCTTGCCAGAATTCGACTCTCCAATTACCAATTTTGTTTTCAAAGCCACCCCAATTACCTCCACCAAGATTCATATCACCTACAAGTTCATTATCGCAATACCATCTAACATTATAGCTATGGTCACCGCGTACTGCTACTTTGGCTAATGTATTAAATGTAACGTTAGCGTGGCTGTTCTCCTGTATGTCTATTTTCATAAAATTCTTTTTTACTTGACGAATATGCTAATTCATATTTATCATATAAATTCATTTTTGGATTGCTTTGAGTTAATTTTGTAACTCTTTCCATTACTTGATCATAATATCCACGTTCGTGAGCGTGGTGTAACATTTCCTCTATACGTTCTTCTGTTGTCATTTGGAGTAAATACCATATGGAGTTATTAGAAAATCTACAATACCATCTTTTAGATGTTTAAATGCTTCCTCAGGACGATTCACAATAGGTTCATTGTGAACATTGAACGAGGTATTAACCAAACAACCAATACCAGTTAATTCTTTATATTTTTTCAAAATTTCGTAGAAGAATGGGTTTGATTTTTCAGTTACAATCTGAATACGAGCTGTTTTATCTACAGGATGAGTTACTGTAGGTAACATATCTTTGAATTCATCTCTAGTGTCATACAACATAGTCATAAATTCTGCTGTGTATGCTGATTTGTCTACTTTAAATAAACGATTAGCATCTTCTTCCAATACTGCGGGGGCAAATGGCATGAAATCGTTACGTTGTAGTTTATTATTAATAATATCGTAAGTCTCTGGGAATGTTGGGTCACAGGTAATGGTTCTGTTTCCTAGGGCTCTAGGACCATGTTCAAATCCACCATTGAATAGACCTAGTATTTTTTTAGCTTTAAGTAATTCACCTACATAATCTACATTATATGGAATTTTAATATATTCTCCCATTACAGATTTAGCAGCAGTATCTACTTCTTCAACACTATATTCAATACCAAAATAAACATTATCTAAACGAATAGGTTTAAAATTAGGATCAAAACGTTTAGCAACTAGCATAAGAGATCCAAGTGGTAACCCTTCATCACCCATAGGAGGAGTAACAAATACTTCGTTAACCCAATCTAAGTCATTAATTCGCTTATTGAGTTTTACGTTAGCAAAAATACCTCCGGAAAGTGCTACTTTTCTAACATGAGGGAATTTATTATGAAGGGTATTCATAATTTCAACCACTGTATCTTCAAAAGCTAATTGTCCTGAGAAGGCTATTTTTTTACGATGTTCATCTCGTTTCCAATCGATTTTACTTCCCATCATGTGGAAAAACTTACTATAAAGTTCTTCATATACCCCACCACCAGCTAAATCAGTTTCCTCATGGAACTTAGATTTTTGAGTATATAATCCATCTTCTAATGTTAAAACTTCCTTAAATACTTTATAGTATTCGTGCCAATAATCTCCGTGTCCGGAAAGTCCTACTACTTTACCTTCGTCTTTGAGGCGTTTAAATCCTAATAACTCAGTTAAGGCACTATAATACATTCCAATTGACTTTCTATCAATACCAATACCATCAATGTATTTCATTTCACCATTAGTACCTAAATAATACTTAGCTGAGTGTAATTCACCTGTGCCATCAATAGCTACTACTAATGTATCCTCATCAAATCCAGAAGCATAATATGCCAAAGCACAGTGAGTATCGTGGTGTTCTGTTTTAATGAATTTTTCTCTAGGTATCTCAACGCCACTTACTCCTTTAACCATAGCATACACTGATTCGTAATCCAAAAAACTAGTAAAATAGTCAATTGATTTCAAATCTACTTTATATCTGTCTACTAGAGTTGATACTGATAAAAGGGGGTATCTAAACCAATTGTTGTGTAGATCTAGATATGGTTTTTGTCTGCTTAGACGTTCTTCTTCTAGAATGTATTTTACTTCACCGTTTTCCATGTATGCTAATCCACATGAGTGCATACCTCCAATAATGCTAAGAACCTTATGAGGAACCTTTTCTGATAATTTCATTAATAATTTATTTTAAATATAACTTTCATCCCAAGCATCTACATCATCATCATAATCGTCATCCCAATCATCTAATGATGTACCTGTTTGTTGTTCTAAATAATCTACAATTTCGTTGAATAAATCACCATCTTCAACTTCAACTTTTTCATCATCTATTAATGAGTAATATGTTTCTCCTGTTTCAAGTTCATTTTCAATTGTGACGAACCATGTTTTTTCGTCATAATGAACTTCCCAAGTTTCCGATGTTTTAATTTTGTAAACCATGACTATAATAAATACGTAATTAATCTAGAAGATGTTGTTCATGTGAGCGAGCTTTACCAAATCCTCGCGGATCTTTTCCATGAAGGAACATAATTTGTGGTTTGATATCATTTTTAGCAACTTTTTTGTTACTGCCAAACCAATATACAGGACCATCATAATCCTCGTAGAATACATTTTCGCGGTTATCAACGTTTAGAATACGTCGTTTACCACCGAATGAACGAAATTCACGAGCAGTAACTCGAGCATAACGATTCAATCCTTCCATAAAAATTTCACAACAACGAGCTTCGTTGAAGTCAAATCGCATTTTTTCCGTTTGTCCTCTTTTTTCAGTCATGCCAAACAATAATTGTACCTAAATTGTGATGTGGCGAGAAATATACGTAATCATTTTTGTCCAGCCAAGCTGCTGTCAACCTTTTCATCTCTAAAGAGTTACCTACTATCACTTCTACTGATTTGAAGCGTGTGTCATTTTCCCAATGGAAAAATTGGTCTAATGTATATTCTACATCAGCATGTTTAACTCCGTGTAAATCTAAAACTAAGCTCATTAGAATGGTAAATCATCGTCAGCATACAAATCAGCCATTCGCTCATATGCTGCTGAGTATTCTTCTTTTTCTTGATTAATTATATCAATACTTACAATTTTAGCACCATGATAATTAAGCATTTCCTCAATTTGAGGTTGAGTTTCTATAATGTTAAGGTGGGATCCACTTACTAGAGTGAGTGATGTAAATTTGTCTTCAAAATTAAAATCTACAATTCGATTAAGGGGAACCAAATGTTTTTTTCCATTACCCCAACCGGTTACTTCAATATATTTCATAGTTGATCGTATTTAATTCGGTTAATCAAATCTTCAAGGTACATGGTAGCACCATTAAAATCACCATCCTCTAGTTGCTGGAGGATACCATTTAGTTCTAGGTAAATTAGTTCTTTAAAATTAGCATCCATAAATTTCTTGTTCAAGTTTGTCCAAATCCATTACATACTCTTCTTCGTCTACTTCACTCCAAGTATCTTTTACTTCCTCATCCTCGAGTTCATCTTTCCAAGCAATATTTGGAAGCAAACCAGCATTCTCAACAACACTCCAGATTCGCTCTTTCCACAAATCCATTTTAACACCTTCAACAACGGTATCAAAACCTTGTTTCAAGGTAATAGCACCCAACATACCAATAAAGTGTTGAGTCAACAAATCAAATTCACCATCAATAGGAAAATTTTCACCATATTCTTTAGAACCATTGGTGTTGGCTTCGAACATTGATTTAATTTCGAGCCATTTTGGAGTCAATACTGATTTTTCTACTTTCATAACTTTTATTTCTTATTTGTAAATATACGAACAATTTTTCAGGAAGCCAAATCTTTTATATGACGTTTTTACCATCTTTAGTAACAATAAAACTGATACTTTCAGACCAAGTACGATCATCATCACTCTCAAAATCACTGAAGCTTACTGCTTCAAATTTGTAACCATCAATATTGATTGGGAAGCTATTCATAAGAGCATCAGCACTCATACCAAAGTAATTACGGCGAGCTCTAAAATAAAATCCTTCACCTTCGGGACCCATATATCCACGAATTACAGGAACATTAGTGTACTCAATTGTTTTATTGGTACTATCCCAATTACTTTCCATCTCAATGTCAGCACCTTTAGTATTCAAAATACTTGCTAACGCAATAAATAAATCTTGATTTTTATATTCAAATTTCATTCTCATAACCTTTATTTCTATGCTGTAAATATACGAACGATCCCTCAGGATTCCAAATCTTTTTTCAAATTTTTGCGAGAATAGATTTTTTTACTTGCTTTAGAGCGAGTAATCATTTTACGTCGTACGATTTGAGCTACGTGACGAACGTTTAAACCATCTATTTTATTTTCGTCTTTCATGCTGTAAATATACGAAGGGGATCTAGCATAGCCAAATCCCCTCGTCATTTAGAGTTATTCTAAGTTATTTTTTAATACCGGCTCTAAATTGCCATTTATTTTTAAGTGATTCCTCCATAGCCATTTTATCAGCAATGTAGTTATCGTAATCCTCTTCAAAATCTTCTACTGAATAATCAGCGTATGATTCAGCACCATTCAAACGAATATCGTTGGCTAATGAATCCATGTATGCTTTAACCATGTGTTTAGGTTGATCCTGGAGTTTGAATGATACTTGGGATAATACTTTATCCAATTCACCTTCTTCAATTTTTTCACCTTCATCAAGTGATGGACCAAAAATACCACCATCTAATTCAGATAATTCTTTCATCAAAGCATTAGCGGTTTGAGTAACACCATACATTTTAACGTGTTTCCAATCTAAAGCTTCAACATCATAAATGTAAACATAATCAGCTCCATACGAGTCAGCTATTTTAGCTACCTCAAACATAGCATCTTCAAATGATGTAGGTAATTTATTACGATCAGCTGGTTCTTTATGTTTTGCTTCAATTTCACCTGTGTCAGGGTCCATGTATGAAATATAACCCATAGAAGCTACTTTTAATGCTTCCTCAGGCATTGAGTAATGTGATTCTAAACCTTTACCTAGGTTTTCAGGGTAACCATCATAGTGGTTATATGTAGAAATTAATTCTGGACCATCATTGATGAAACCAACTAATGCTCTTGTTGCCATGTTTTTAATTTAGTTAAATTATATGTAATAAATATTATAGAGAATACTTAGATTGCCATTTATCTATAAAACTTTCACCTACTCCTAATTCTAATACTTCAGCAGTATCAGGAACACCTGGTAGTGATTTAGCGGTCATAATGTAATCAATGTTTTCATTAGCCCAAATCTTCATTTTGGTTTTAGCATTTGAACGATTTGATGTTTTAAATACCATTACTACAGGTTGTTTAGCATATGCTTTACCTTTTTCAGGTTTAATATTATCAAATTTTTCATCTTTAGGAGGTGTGTGATCTACTCTCCATGGACCCGCAGTTGATTTGCTACGGTCATAATACCAAGTTGATTGCCATCCTAATTCTGGTTTATTAGGATATTGGATAACTTTTTGTACTCGTTTTTCAGGAACCAATGCTGGTTGCTCTGCTGGTCTACCTCTATTTTCAGCCATTACGTTTGAAATTTTTAACTTCGTATTTAAAGAATAATTCAGTCAAAGGACTATAAACAATAGTATCTGTTTGACGACCAAATACTACTTTAGGTGTTGGGTTCAAATTAATAGTTTTACCTGTATTAGGTTGACTAAGTAATTCTTCCAATTCATCATGAGGAATAACTGAAACTCGATTCTCATGATACATAAAAATTGCTAAGTAATCATATTTACCTGCTTTAGCACTTGAGCTATAAGCTAAAACATTAGTATTAGTAAAACCAGACATTGTTTTAATTTCAACTTTAGCTTCACCAATTTTTTTATTAGGCATTGCTACACCACCAACTGATTCGTAAATAGGGGCAATAGCATCATACCCATCAGCATCAATTTTAGTCCAACCAAATGATTCACATAAAATTTGCTCACCGAATGCCCCACACATTGCTGCTAATTGATTAGCATCTAGTAGTGTGTGGTACTTTTCAAAATCCTTTACTAATGATTCAAACATAACTTATTTATTTTTAGATTCTACTTCTTTGATGTGTTTACAACGACGATCCTTTGAACGCCATACTCCAGGACAATTACAAGTGAATTTTATACCTGTTTGGCGAACTTTGTAAAAATGACCTGGGTCACTGCTTGATTCGAATAACCATTCATTTTTTTCTGGTTCAACCTTTTTGACTTCAGGTTTAATCCACTCGATATCATTCAATGTAGTTTCAGGCAATACTTCTTGCCAACCAGGAACAATGTATGTTTTACCGTTTGATTGGAATATTGCTGGTGGGTACATATGCTCGTGAGTATATCTAAAACGACGAGCAGCAACAAATGGACCAAATCCTCTACCAATAGTAAAGGGCTTACCATCAGGAACAAACATAATACGACTTCTAAGTGTTCCGTATTTATTCAAATTGCTAAATTTCCAAAGTGCCATAACCTTTATTTCTTATATGTAAATATACGAAGGGGATTTGACATAGCCAAACCCCCTCGTAAAGTTTTTAAGAAGTTTTTTAATTAAATAGCAACACCTGTGTTGAATACAGGACCAACGTTTGCTTTCAACCATGCTACTACGTTTGCGTCAGTAACTGTTTCATCAGCTCCGTTGCTTAAAGCAACTTCTACCAATCCAGCTAAAGCATCAGCTCCGTAATAAACGATTTCACCTTCTAAAACTCCAGCTACAATATAGCCAGTTTCAGGTACCCACGAAGCTCCTTCAGCATGTTCTGTTGATACTGCTAAAACTCCGTTTGTGTTTGTAATAAAATTTGCCATTGATTTATAAATTTAAGTTAAGAAATAATTCCTACATATCTTACAACATAATATCCACTACCTAAAACATCAATTTTAGTTTTAGCATCAACTGCTGTATCGTATGTTTGTGCTTGTGCTACATCTGGGTTCCAAGTAGACGATGGAGTTAGATACTCACTTGTTGAGGCATCTTGAATAATATATTTGTAGATTGCGGCCATTTGTTTATTTTATAATAAATATTACGAAGGAATAGCAACTCCACGTTTTGTAACAACTTCTGCTGCTTTTCTGTTAGCAAATTTCATTGCTGTAGCTTCATCTTTTAGTTGATAATACTTAATAATAAAAGCTGCTGTGAATGTATCTCCAGCACCTGATACATCAATCGTTTCTTGTGGGGCTGGACTTTCATATAGATACTCTCTAAGTTTGGCTCCTTTGGATCCTAAAGTAGTAATCAATCCTGGGTGGTTAAATGATGGGTTTGCTTTGGCTTCAGATTCATTTAATTTGATGTAAGTAAAATACTTAGCAAATGAATCATCCATTGGACGTTTACTATCTAAAATAGATAACATTGATTTTTGACCAATAGCTTGTAAATGAGCATTAGTTAAAAATCCTTTATTATAATCACTTACAATTACAATATCAGATTGCCCAATCATAATATCAATATCAGGGGTCCAGAGTAGTTGTTCGATTTTGTCTTCACCCTCATCTACTCTAATAACCATATGATTACTTGATTGATGAACGTAACGTGTTTTAGTAACGTATTGGGTTTGGTGTAACGACATAGTATAAGCATCTGGGGCTAATGCTCGAACATTAGCCATTGTATTACCCGCCATACCGTTGTTTTTAACAACGTTGGTTGGGTTTAATACGGGAACTGGTGCTTCTGGGGATAGGCGTTTGATATCACCATATACAAATACATCAACACATGTTTCTCCAATTACTAAAACTTTCATTCTCATCTAATTTACCTTGTTCTTTTAATAGTTGAATATCTAATGTAAGGGCACTACATATGGCTTCCAAGCTTTCCCAATCATTTGCTGCTATTTGAATAAGCAGATCATCAGGTATGCTTAAAAAAAACTCTATCGCTCCTCCATTAATATTCATCACCTAAATTCCCCATCCAAACAGGTACTGGTGCTTTTTTCTTTTTAACGTTCATAGATGGGTATTTGGTTTTAGCCCATTTGTGCCATTCCATAAACGATTCATAACGGGTTTTTGCTGAGATTTTACTCATAACTTGATTTGTTTAAGATTAATTTAATTAATTACCTACCTTGTCCTCGATAGGGTTTTTGATAATTTTTTGATGTTTTGTTTTTACTGGTTTGAGTCGTTGCGTGAACACCTTTGTTGTTTTTCTTAGGTTTTTCTCTGAATAACGATGTTGATTGGGATTTAATTTTTGCCATTGAACTTATTATTAATAAAATATATGTTGAATAAAACTCAACAATACATATTAGAATAAGTCTCGTAGGTGCTCTTTCTCAATTATTTGTTTCAACATTTTTGAATAACTTCCCCCAACCTCAGCATATGAAGCATCCAATGCTAGGAAATAGTCTTCTTCATTATGAACACCACTCATATAACGGCATTGATAGAAAGCATAGTCATAAAGACTTTCCTGCCAATTCTCATAGTACGCATGATTCAAATTAGTTCCTTTAGCTGTATTAATTCGAATATTTGCTTGTTTCATTCCAAACAAATTGTGGTTTGCTTTGAATACTTGGCTTTTCCAATGTCCAGTTTCTAGGATTGATTGAGCCATTACAATGTGAGGATACTTAACATTCAAACGCTTAAGTTCATAAACTAGTTTTTCCTGTGAGAATTTGTTTCGTTCGTTTTGGATGTCAAGAATTAGAATTTCTTTTTCCATATCATCCAATGCTTTAAATTTAGCGTAACGTCCACCTACAAATGAACCTACGATAAGTAAACCTACTACTCCAAGAGAGATTTTAGCTTTTTTCCAATCTTTCTTCCATACTAGAAGATCTTTGTCGTACTTGTAAAACATAACTTATTTTTTAGAACCTGTAATATTACTTAATATATTTGATAAATCTTTTCCTTTTAATTCAGAAATAACATCCGCAATCATCTGGCATTCTTCATAGCGTTCTTCACGAACATAATGGGGTAAATTTTCCTCTAAGGTTTCAGCAAAATGTTTACGTTCAATGGTAATATCGTAAATTGAATTTTCTTCTTCAATGATTATTGAAAGTAAATGAACGTGTTTCTTTTTACCATTAAGGTTAGCAAGAATTCCACTTACAATTGCTTCAGCAATACGGAAGTCTTTATTATCAATCCATTCTTGAAATTCTTCTGTGGACTCAACGTGAAATTCTTTTGGTTTGTAAGTCATGTTAAAATAAATCTAAAAAATCAGTATTTATATTCTTTTCCTTAAATCTACTAAGTCTTTCTTGCTCTTCCAAGGTTTTTGTAGCAAGCTTTTCTAAATGTTTATTTTTTTGAGAATCATAATCATTTACGAGTTTATCGTGTTTTGATTTTTTCTTCTTTTTTAGTAGAGGTATTCTTTTCTTTTTCATATGTGGGAGATTATATCTAATCCATCATCCTCAGGTTCATCACCTAAACCTAGTTCTTTCAAACGTTGTTTAGTATACTCATCGAGTTCCCAATCAACTTCTGAATTGTTTAGTGGTTTGTGGTCTTCTAAACCCTCAATTTGTTTGTCGCTAAATATATCCCCAATGGTTAGAAAAAAGCAATTATAACATAACATTTCTATATTTTCAAGTCTATAGTGTTGTTTGTTATTATCTTTAAAATGTAAAATAAGTGGTATTTTATAATCTAATACACGTCGTTCGTGAAAACCACATTGATTACATTCCTCTTTTAAATATCCTTCCTCAATTAGTCTGTATTTGATTTTTTGAGGGTTAAATGAGGAAGGGTCTAATCTGCCTTCAATAATATCTATAGCAGCAAAATCACTTTTACCTGGGTTTAGGAATTTGGGGATTCCTTTACCTGCTTGGTTTAAATGTTCTTCAAATAAACTAGTGTGGGTGGTGCTTTCATAGAATTTAGCCCACTTTTTATAGTGCTGGTAGGAAACATTCAGGTAACGAGCTGCTGCTCTATTACTTTTGGTTTTAGCCATAGCGGCTAAAATCATTTCCTTAGTAAGTGGTTTTGGTAATGGCATTATTCTTCCTCAAAACGAATATTATCAGATGATTTACTATCATCTTGATCATAATTTTGAAATTCTGCTTTTGAAGCGCTTTTAGTAGTTTTTTTCAAACGTTTCATAGCACGTTCATAATTTTCAAATTCATCTTGTTCAAGAAATACAACATCAACCCAAGTATCATCTTTCTCAACATCTCCATTGAGAACAGTCACACCACGTTTCATACCTGTGTTTGAACATTCAACACAAGTTTTAGTGTTGGGGAGGATTTCTACACGTTTAGGATGGATTTGTTCACCACATCCGACACAATACTTTGTCATTGTTAAAGTTTCTGTATACATATTATAACCTTTTATTTAGTTTTACTTTCAATTTGTTTTAAAATATCCCATAAATCTTCAGAACATTTTATTATAACCTCATGTGTTTCCTCAGTCTTTTCATCAGTCCATTCTAACATACCGATTTCACCTGTTTCTATATCTTTACGTTCCCAAACATACCAAGTAATAATTTGGGTTTTCCAATCACCATATTTTAGGTAAAATAAATTCTCAATAGTAAGGAAAAATGCTTCTTCATAATCCTGAAGGTTTAGGCTCCATTCTGAGTAGAGTTTTTCACTACGAAGGGCTAATTCTTCATACATGTCTACAAGCTCACAGAATAATTCTTTTTCATTTAATTCTGCTCCTCGTTTTTTAATGTTTATATTTTTCCCAAATGAATTCATTTGCTTATAGAAAAAACTTTAAGAAATGTTCTTAAATCCATTTGTTTTATCAAAGCAAAACTTTTAGCTGCTTCTAAACGAGACCAAGATCGTGTATTCATGATTGGTTCTTTAGACGAATCGTTTTTAGAGTAGAAATAATACTTATTCATAACTTTATTTTTGATAAATATACGATGAAGATTTTAATAATCCAAATTATTTGTGAACAAACCACACATCATTTCGGTGGATTTCGTTTTTATGAAATATACTATTAACGGGTTCTCCGTGTTTTATAGTATTAAAATGTTTATGAATAACATAATTAAATATTATCATATCTGTTGTATGGTAAGGTTTATCTAATGTTATAGACAAATAATCAATAATGTGTTGGAGGAATTTAATAACAATATCTCTATGACCTCCCAAAATACCCGCATTTAAAAAAGGTCCTGAGTTGTTGGATTCGAATACTTGGGTAAAATCTTCTAATTTTGATTTATAATATTCGTTTCGGGGTAATGCCCAACTATTATTCCAAGTATGGTGTTGTTCGTTTCCCATATATAAAGTATTAGGATCTAAACTTTGGAATGGATTTGATTTAATTACTATATCTGAGATATCTGTGAAGAATACTTTATCAAACTCATTGTTTTGGGCAAAGTTTTCATAAATAAACCACCTATAATCATGTGGGCTGTACTCTCCACAATTAGGGACTTGTACAAAAGTAATATATTCTAAATCATATTTAGAAAGAAAATTATTATCTAACCCATCATGGAAAACTATTAACTTAATATCATTATGAGATTTACATATTTCAACCCCACTATTATACCAATTATCCATTATTCGAGAATCAAAATTCCATTTAATTCCTCGGAGAGGATCAATACAAGTAGTAAATAAACAAGAAACTATATAATTCATTTTTTAGTTATATAATAAGTAGGACAACCATCCTCAGTTATATATTCTATTTCCAAATTATATTTTTGACAAAATTCATTTACGGCTCTTACAACTGAAGGGAACATTCTATCTGTGTAATCATGTCCCATAATTACTCCACCTTGTTTAACCTTAGGATAACTTACCTCTAAATCAAATTGAACACTTTCATATTGGTGATCTCCATCTACGTAAACCCAATCTAGATATTCATCTGGGAATAATTGTAGGAAGCTAGAATAACTATTAATTACTTTAACATTATTTAAAAAGTAAAACTCAGGAATAATATGTTGAACGAAATATTCAGGACCATTAATAGAAACAATATTATTTCCATTTTTATCTCCGGATGGAATATTTCCTTCCCAAGGATCTATTAGGTATAACATTTGGGGTTGGATAGTTTCTAACAAAATTTTAGAAAATTGTCCTTTCCAAACTCCAATTTCAACCCCAATACTATTTTTAGGAATGAATCTAATAAGTTCTTCTCTAGTTGGTATTACTTTCATAATGTTTCGTAGTAAGCATTTTGAATCTCTTGACGTTCGATGGTTTTATTATGGTATAGACACCATTCTTCCTCTGTTGGGAGGTGGGATATTTTTTTATATCCCTCTAATACTTCATGAACTTTATTTTTCCATTTAATATCAGGTGAATTTTTATAGATACGCCATTGATAATCTGGGAAGTTGATCCATCCGTTTTCATTAACTAACCATCCCCATTTTTGGATATGTTCTGGGGTTAGTCCTTCTACTTTATTGATACGAGCTACTCTAATTACATCTACATCATTAGCTTCTAATACTTGGGGTAGCAATCTCATCACATATTCTGAGATCATTTCATCAGCATCAATTTGGTAGATATAATCTCCTTTACATAATTTAGTAAGGTGGTTTTTTAAGTTAGCAAAATGTCCATCAAAATCATAGGAATACCATCTAAATACTGTTTTAGAAACATTCATTTTTCGTAAGTAAGTTTCTACTTCCTTATCGCCATTTTTTGAGTCAAATAAAACTACGATTTCATCATCATTGTTTTTATGCTCAATTAAAAAGTTTAATAAACGTTGTATTTCTACAAATTCATTACAAACGGTAATAGCATAACTAATTTTCATAATCACTCAGGTAAAACTCCAATATATGAAAGTGATTCCATATAATCACGTTCAGCAAAATGTTTAATAGTAGTCATATCCATTCTCCATTCGTAAAATTGTCCTTTTTTTCCTGGGATTGGGTATTTTTCTTTTTCCTCCTCAGTAACAGGAACTGCTTTTACAGCACTCCACATCCATTCAGTAGCATTAGTTCCATTAGCAAATACCATACCTTGGTTTGGTAAATTAATTGCTGATGGCATCCATTGTTGTTGGGTTGAATCTTCGAATAATAAGTCTTTATATAACTCAGGTAATGAGAGGAGTTGTTGTTCAAAAAATTCCTCACCTTTTTTCATTAAGGAATTACTTTGGAACCCACATCCATAACAGAAATAGGTTTTAATATCTTGATTTACTTCATCAACGTAACACGCATCTGAACTACAACGAGGGCAAATTGTTAAATTATCCATTTTAAAGTTTAATATTTTTAATTTGTGGGATTTTTAAATCAACATGTTTAGGGAACTCGGGAATATTAGTTTCTAATAACGAAGATAATAATTCACTCATTTTATCCCAACTAAAGTTAGCTTTTGAATAATGTGCTTGACGTTTACCTCCCACTTCGTATTTTTTATAATTTTCAAATACGTCTTTAAGGTAGAAACCTATTTGTCCGTGGTCAGGACTAAACCACTGTGATTCTTTAAGTAAAAATTGATTTGCTGATGATGGATGAACGTTTTGAAGGTTACCTCCTAATAGTGGAGTAAATTCCTTATTCAAAAAATCTACATGTCCGCTCCATCCACTAGCAACAATCGGTTTTTTACTTAAACTAAACTCAAGTAATGGACGTCCAAAACCTTCACCCTTAGTTAGACTAATCATAGCTTTTACTTTAGAATGATTATAAATAGAGTTCATTTCCTCATCTGTAAATTCACCTGAGAGGAGATAGATATTTGGGAGATTATTTGAATTAACTGTTTCTCTAATAAGTTTAATTCGTCTTAGAATTTCATCTCTATCCATATAAGATGAACCTACTTGAGATGTTTTTAGGATTAATGCTGGTTTGTTTTGTTTGTTTTTAAAGGTTTCATAAAACGCTTTAATCAATAAACCTACATTTTTTCTATCTTCACCTAAATCACCTTGCATCCAATGCCCTACAAATAAGTAAGCAAAGGATTCAGGGATATTAAAATCAACTAAACATGGTTCTGTGGTTGGTTTGTAAATATCTAGATTAGCTCCTTCGAATAATACTTCAATAGGTTTTTCTACTTGAATTTTGGAAATATTACCTTGTTGGTCTTTCTTTTCGAATTGAGAATTGAGGAAAGTAACTTTTGAATGTTGTGATGAAACCAAATTCAAATCCATTCTATTTACCCCTTCAATCCATTCCCCAGGTACTAAAGTTGTTTCAATACCTGCTGTAATACCAATATTATATTTTCCTACTGGTTGAAATTCATTAGGAACGGTAATTTGAGCCCAAACCTCTGGTTTTTGAGATAATGGAAGTTGAATAACTAAATCTAATAAATGTGTCCATTCTGGGTTGTCGGAACAAAAACCAAACGGTGTATTACCCCAACGTTGAGATAATAATTTAACATCATATTTCTCAGTAGCAATTACTGCTTTAATAACATCTCGAGCTCGAGCTCCATAACCTGAGTAGGTATCAAATGGGGAGCTTATAATAAATGTAGGTTTCATTAATATAACAATTTATGGGGTACAACTTTTTTATCTACTTGATTAGTATTGATAAACTCAAATTTTTCTCTTGGTTTCCAAGTATTAAATAGAGTATTAAATGCTTCTATAATTCTTTCTGCTTGGTATCCTGATGTAAAACCAGCTTCATCACTTATTGCCCATTTTCTACCTTCCAATCCTAAGGATTTACGCTCATCACGAGATAAAAGATATAATTTTAAAATTTGTTCGGAAGCATCTTTAGCATCACATCTATCATCCCAAATATAAGGAGTTTTAGGTGAACCTTGAAGTGAACGGTTTGTTGGGAATACTGGGTAAGCCCACTTTCCACAATCCTTATATTTACCTGTATGATTTGATGGGAATTCTGAGTCAAAATCAATCCATTCACCTTTATGGTTGGAGAATCTCATTTGGTCTTGCATACCACCTGTTACATTAGCAATAATTGGATTTCCAGCGAGCATAGCTTCGGTTAAACTCAATCCCCACCCTTCATTTGAACTTAAAAGGATTTGAACATCCGACATATTATATAAGAAATTCATTTGATGAGGAGCAAATTTCTCTTGAGTAAAGATTATATTATCCTCATATCCTTCAAAAAACAAATCCTTAATAGCCATTAAATCCGTTCCATGTTCACTAACAATTTCTGTATGGAGTAGTAAAACACATTTATTAGCTTTTTCCTTAGGTAATCTATCTAAGAAATACCTAAATGATAACATAGTGTCTGAGATTTGTTTGCGTCTAATATTTCTAGAATTGAAAAATACTACATACTCGTATTTATTTTCACCTAAAATATTTTTCTTAAAATCTAAATACTCAGGATACAGATTATCATTTTCATCTAATGGTGTAAAAATTTCTGGATTTAAACCATGAGGTACATAACGGATAACCTTATTTTTAGCTTTATCACCCAAAACAAGTTTATTGATATTAACTGTTTGTTTAGAAATACCCATCAATAAATCACAAGCTTCATAATAAGCTTTGTTATACATTGGTGCTGGGTAATCATCCCAAATATTAAGATAAGCAATTGGAATTGTTTTACGGATTTCATTTTCAATAGCGAAAATAAATTCAAAGTATCTTGGATCCGTAATTAACATTAAAGCATCTGGTTGCTCTAAATTAATAAGTTGACGTAATGAATCAGGAGTACCATATCCATCTGTTGGATACAAAACTACAGAAGCATCATCAATACCAGCATTTACATTTGTATCCGCGGATAAATCCAATTTTTTACCCTTATCGGGGTGAGTAATAGAACCAGCAAGGTTAACCCAATTAAAATGGTGGGCTGTTTTAATAACAATTTCTCTAGCAACGGTTGCTACACCTGAATGGACTCTAATATCGTCACAGATAAGCAAAATTTTCTTCCTTTTATCTTTAGGGAGATGTTCAAAACTACTTTTCATTAAATAAATTTATTCGTTGATGTCTAAATCAGTATGGTTGTGGACTTTCTTACGAAAATCTTCATCTGTAAGATACAAATGAATTGTGCGATCGGCAAGTTTTTGTAGTGAAAATTTATATTTCACACAAGCGATTTTGAAGTTATCAAATAACTCTGCTTGAACTTTAACCGAAGTTAGTGTCATGTCTTTTTTACTCATAATCTTTATTATTAATTATATGATATACGTATGTACAGATTCTAGGAAGATGCTCCTGCGGAACATAATTCTTTATTATTTTTGAATGGGCAAAACCCACAATTGAATTTACTTGGGTTTGCTGGGTAGTAACCTTCATTGTGTTTTCCCTCGGGGGTGAATGTTTGTTCTATGAATTCATTTATTGCTTTTTCGGCTCGACTTAATTTAATCTTCCCAGAAGCTGGTTTGAATAGCTGGATACGAGGGATTACATAATCTTCACTTTCATACAATTTACGTTTTACAATGAAAAATTCAATATCAATATTTTCAATTGGGAAATTATATTGTTGAGCAAAAAACTTTTTGTATAAAAGTAATTGGAATTGTTTGTCCTCGTTTTTCTTATCTTTATCACCCCAACCACGAGTAGAGGTTTTGATGTCTATAATTTTGATAGTATTAGTTGGTTCGTGATACAACACAACATCGAGGTATCCGCGATATAATACGTTTTTATACGCGTTATTAGGTGTTATAAGCAATGGCAATTCACATTTTACCAAATACCACCCACGTTTTGAAAAATATTGATTACGTTTTTTCTTAATATATTTAATAATTTCTACCCCATCATCAAAAAATTCTTTCATTTCAGCTGGGTTACTGAAATGGACATTTTTATTAGATTTATAATCTTTAAGGTATGCTTCTCTAAAACGTTCTTCAAAGTAAGTTTCTAAATCAATTCTATCAGCTTCAGCACCACTTTTTTCATACATTACATCTAA
>OCVQ010000869.1_pt1 | contig 25458 bp, 25 predicted proteins | sample 1539061 | NCBI WGS metagenome assembly OCVQ01 (sample SAMEA3355526, study PRJEB22509) | marine metagenome | biome: marine; feature: river plume; material: water | place: USA | collected 2010-08-08 | depth 0.5 m | reverse complement strand
TTTTTCCGTAGGTTATTTAAATTATTATCTATATTTTTTATAAGTAAATGTCTTTAGCAATGTATGCCTCTGATTTTAATAATGAAGGTCTAGAAAATAATCCTATACAGAAAAAAAGAGACAATATAAGAAATAAGACCTTAAAACGTCGTGAACCCATAAAATCAACCGCGAATATAGAGGCAATGATGAAACGAATACATACAGATACAAACGAGGACGAGGAGGAAGATGAAAATAATTTTCAACCCATTCCACCACCGAATTCAGTTGGTACTGAGCGTATGGAATATAACATGAACGCGCAACAACAAACAAGTCCAATCGTGAATAATACGAAAGCACAACTAGAAGGGTTTACCCAATTACCTAGTGAATACGCTAAACAATATTATCAACAATATGTGCCTTACTTCAATCAAGGGTCAGATGATACTACTCCAACTGGTGTAAACAAAGACGATTTACTTACGAAACTCAACCAAATTATCTATTTATTGGAAGAGCAACAAGATGAAAAAATGGGGAATGTAACAGAAGAATTAATTTTGTACTCATTTTTAGGAATATTCATTATCTTCATAGTTGATTCTTTTGCTCGAGTAGGAAAATATGTAAGATAAATCAAATGGTTAACAATAACAATATATGTATGTATAAATACGATGTTGTCAAGTCAATTCGTTTGATGTTATTTTTAATTATATTATTATTTAACATATGAATAATAATATTTCAATGGAAACTATTGAAAAACCACAACCATCATCGCAATCGCAACCATTACTTACTGATGTCGAAATAAGAGACGAAAATACAGCATTGAATGTTATGGTTTCCTTCTTACATTTGGCTCAAAAAAGAGGTGCGTTTAATCTTCAAGAATCAGCCAAAGTATGGGATTGTGTCAAACTATTTATGAAACAATAATGTTGAATATAATATTATTCAATCATATTGTTGTTATGATACTAAATAAATTTAACCTTATTGAAAGATTAAATTTATTAAATCAAATTAAATTACATTTGGACGAAGCTTAGATCACTCAATTATTCTGGTTTTTGGAAAACGTACAAATATTGATACTCCATTTGCGCCATTAACAAATCTACTTGAGCGAAATTGATAAACCCAGCCTCTTTACATTGTTTTACCACTGCTTGTTTGGATGGTATCCACATTTTATGAATATTTTGTCTAGTTTTTTTAGAACCAGAACTAGATTTCTCTTTAAATATCTCTTGAAATTGGACTACGTCGTTTGGAAAGACTTGAAAATCCGCTTTATACTCAAAATTATTAAAAATCACACTCGATGTAGTTATTCGTTTTTCTGCGACACTCTGTGGATTTACCATAATAAATGGTTTTCCAGCTGGTACAACCGGATCAAATTTATTTTTATCTACCAACTGAACCACAAAAAATCCGCCAGGTTTTAACCAATTAAAAACATTCTGTAACAACACTGTCTTGTCTTTGTAATAATAGAAGGTCATGTTCAAACAGGTAATATGTGTAAATTGCTGTGGCTCAAATGCCATTGATTTCATAGGAGATCCTTGAATGAAATTTATTTCTGGATATTCTTCTTTAGCATATTTCACCATTGACTTAGACTCGTCTAATCCAATGACCTTGACACCTTGTTTATGAAATTCACTGGCGGCATGTCCAGTACCACTCCCAATAATTAACATGTTACTTTCACTAGTTGGTTGAGTGATATTTTCAATGCTACCAACTTCGTATTGGTTCACCAATTCTCTGTAAAATAACTCATCATGTATATTTACATAGAAATCGTCAAACAAATTGATGCCTTTTTTAACTAGAAATGTCTCTTTTTGTTCGACAAATCCCTCCTTAACTGGCGTGTGTGCTTTGTAAATACTGACTAATATATATATAAATACGAGTAATATTAATAAATGAAACCATACTGGCATTCTACGTAAATATCGTTCTATTTTATGGTAGACTTTTATAATTGGAGTATAAAGAAATGCGAAATCCATTGTATATATGTATATTTATGTTATTTTTTTTATAGAAAAAGTTATATGAATGATTATGAAATAGATGATATCAGAACCGAAAAACAATTTAATGGAATTACCTTTTCAAAATTTAAAAGGACGGAAGTAAAAAAGGAATTACTAAATAGTCTTGCTGCGGGGAAAATTGAACAAGCATTACACTGGAGTGCTGAATTTATTTGTTGTGGTTGTTTTATTGAACTATGGGATATCATTTTGAATTTCGTGGGAAAACATATTCATTTAGGTAATCCTAAATTGCCTATTTATCTAGAATTGCGATTCAACAACTTTAAAGAGATTATTTCTACTTATATTGGGTTTGAACTAAATATGCGCAACAATGACAAGGTGCGCAAACTATTTGCTGAAATTATTACGATTATATGTACTTCAAAAAAGAGGCATTCAATTGAAAGTGTTAAAATAAAGAAACAAGAAGAGTTTGATATGACAAATATGTCTAATAAGTTAAAGGCTCCATCAGTTCAATATGCGACCACTATATACCAGAAAGACGACCCAAAAGAGTTGTTTATTGCTATCAATGAATTCGCATATCATGTTTCTAAAGATTCGTTAAATTCACTAGAGGCGTGTTATTGGCTAGAATGGGTGCTAGAATTTGAAAGTTTATGTAAGAAAAAAAAAGAGATTTGTATTTGCGAACGAAGAGGATTCGTTAAGGTCGATGAAAAGTGTCAAAAAGAACCAATTTGGCTAATATGGGATGTTTTATTTCAAACGAATTTGGCAAGTAAGGATGAAATATCCAAAAAAATACTGAAGAGTTTATTTGAATTGTTTTGTATACGCTATACAAGTGGTGCGAAACGGAAGAGGAAATATCTGCTATATTTCGCTATTTCTCTATTGACCGAAAAATTTAACCCTAATATTAATATCATTGAGAATAAGGCGTCTGTAGATAATATTACGAAGAAAATAAATCTCATCTACAAGGAAATTAAAAAGAATGAACAAGCACCAGTAGCCGATTATCTTTTTTTGGGACTTGAAAAAAGCAACAAAGAGAAAACATTCGAAAAATTAGAAGCACTGAATAATATGAATACCATTATTCGTAGTTAAAATAAACATAACAGTATAGTTATATCATACGATCTAATATTTAATCGACATTATTTTATAGGTAACAAATGTTACTAAATAAAATAAAATTCCACCCCATAACGTATCAACTATTGCGGGCAACAAACTATAATTTTTAAAAATGGCAATATTCGTAAAATCAAATACACCGTATACACATACCCCCAGTATAAAGGCGTCTGTTAACGAACGACGCTCTAGTATAATAAATTTATATAGAACCAATATTAACAAGATATAACAACCAATGGCACCATACACATTTATTTCTAGGTCTTCTTTTTGAATACGTTTCACCATTTTACCAAACAATGATCCTCCTATAGTGGACAAATATAAACTGTCTAATGCTAACATTGTAAATGCCGAAACAAGATATTCCATTTATATTAGCTATGTTTTTTATTTTTTATTTTTTATATATTCATTTTTATATAAATGGATACAGAAAGTATAAGTAATAATATTCCATCTGGGATATCTATGGATATTAACGCATCTCCTAAATTTTCTTCTTATTCTAAACCGAACGACGGATATTTCTCTACAAATGGTAACACAAGTTATACGAGAATTGGATTGATTGTAGTTATCCTTCTATTTTTAGGTGTAAATATCTTTTCTTATTTAGGTGATTTTCTTCAAATTATTAAAGATGCTTTTGCGCCTCTTCTCAAAAATATTCTAGAAAGTTTGGGATACGTGGTTACCGAAACAACCAAGGATGTTACACAAATCACTGCTGCTGGTGCGAAATTAGGAATTGATGTTGCTGCTGGAACAGTGGAAAGTGGAGTTAATGTGATTCAAGGGCAATTGGATTTAGACCAAGGTACTGGCAATCAAGGACGTCAATCTTCTCAGCAAAATAATTTTCCCAGACAAAGTTCAATGTCAGCATCATTATCTAGTGCTTTAGCTGATGCCGAGTATAACACGGAACCTTTACCAGATGACGCAACTAGCTCCACACAAAGAAATGGTTCAGGCAAAGCTGGTTATTGTTATATTGGTGAGGACAGAGGTTTTCGCAGTTGTATTTCTATAAAAGAAGGTGATATATGTATGTCCGGAGACATCTTCCCTACGAACGCCATATGTGTCAATCCATCTTTGAGAGAATAGTTGTTCTAACACTGGGAAATAAATTTATCTATTATTTGGACCATATTGTGGCCATTTGGTTCCTCCGGCTAAATAAGTTCGCCTAACTTTATAATTTGTCAAAGGAACCGTTGGGTAATTGGTTATTCTTCTAACGGGTCCGGGAGTATTATTTTGGTTTGTTAAAGCCCAGTTTTTAGAGCCACCACTACATTGTAACGTATCACCAACTCGCGTTAAATTCAGCGTATTTGGATTTGTATAAGTTTGGCTCTGGGTAGCAAATGTATTTCCGCGTTGTCGCCCAAGGCCTTGCGATAATCTAGAATAACGTTGTTTTTTGGAAAATCCGGCACTATTATTTTTATATTGGAATATAACTGCTTTACGTTTTTCACTTAAATCTTCATATGTCATAGGCGTGTTATTACCATCTGGTAAAGTTGCCCCGCTTAAATCTACACAGTTACCAGATGCTCTTGACCATATATCGGTTAAATTTGCCAATTCTGGATTCCATTGACAACCATTTGACGGAACATACAAAATATACAATATTACCAGACCACTACCACCAGCACCTGAGAAATTCGTGTCCAATGGATTTCCATTTTGACCTGAACCTCCACCACCAGAATTAGGTGTTCCTGTGTTTGAACTTGAAGCAGATACAGGAGTAACTGTACGACACGCAATTGGTGTTCCAAACGCTCCATTACCTCCACCTCCTTCGCCACCATATCCACCTCGCCCATAACAATTACCTTCTGTATCATCAGCATTACCACAACTACCTTGTCCATCATATGAACCACCACCACCACCACCACCATAATATACATCATTCAATAAAGGTCCGAAGTTTCCACTATAACTACAAACACTATTTGTATATACACCCCCATCACCACCTTTACCATCATAACCTGGACCACCTCCACCGTTTCCACCAATACTTCCAGTTGTGTCACTTGGGGCATAGCCTCCTCCCTTACCACCATTCGCAGTATAACCAAGCATTGAAGATGGACCACCATCGTTACCTGGTATATTGCTTCCAGTAGTATTTCCTCCAACCGGTGAACCTCCGCTTCCAATTACGACAGAATACGGGACATTTGGAATAATCGTAATATTAGTAGTATATATTACTTGACCACCTCCGCCTCCACCTCCACCGCTATACCCAGATGGCGATTTCTCTCCTCCAGAACCACCACCACCTACAATAAGAACGTTTGCTATATAGTTATTAGTGTACCTTTCGCAATTTAGCATTGTAAACGTTATGGTGTTACTAATATCAAATGTAAATATATGTTCATTTCCATTACCCACATATGAACCATTTGTTCCGTCTAATTCATACAAAGTCGAAAATATTAGAGGACTACAAGACATTCACTAAGTATATAATAATAATTGATATTATTGTTATTATATTCTATCTAAATCATCCATAGAATAATACAAACCATATTATACAAACCATATAATACAAACCATCGGTCGATATTTAAGGATTATAACCATCTTTACTTCCGGTAAAGAACCATCTCAACGATAGATATTTGGGCATACTTTCCGTCATATTTTTACTGTTCATTTTGAGATTAGGACCACTATCAACGATACTTTGAATTTTTCCCGTTCCTAAACCATAATTAAAGTATCTGAGGTCAGATATATATCCAGAGAACCCACCGTTCATACCTACAAACACATCGCCATAGTTTTGCTTAGGGACCCCCTTCATAATTAATCGTTTAGACAATTTACCGTTAATATATGTGTCCAATTGGTGGTTTTCAACACGTATCTGTACACACACCCATTTATTCATAGGGATATCGTTAATAGTAACCTTCTCCTCAATATCGTTAAATGTATTCATAACTACTACTAAAGCATTGGTATTTGGAGCAATATATAGCCCTGGTGCGTTATTGGGTTGATTCATACCAATTGGAGCATTTGTGTAATTAATGTTATCATTTCCCTTGTGAAAAATGTGTCTATATTGACCTTGTTGATATACCAAATCATCTATAAATATCCAGACTGAATAGGTAAATTCAATACCAGCCTCTTGATTATCTGATCGAACTAATGGTACAGAACCACTAGCATTTGGATCTTGTGGTATTACAATCATTTGTTTTGCGTCAACCATACCATCAATCAAGAAAGGTTGTCTATTATATGAAAACATCCACGATAACAGTTGTGCACTAAATCTAACCGCTATGACAAATACAATTAATATCAAAAGTAAAAAGGCTACTTTTGCTACTAAACTGTTGGATTCTAAAAAATCTTTTGTCCCATTCACTGCGCTATTACTTCTAAAATTATCAAATGCTCCTGCTCCAGATGAAATCGTTCCAAATTCTGACATTTCTTATATATAATACATAAGAAATTTAGATATAGTATTATTTTTTATTATAGTTTAAATTGTTATTCCTCCAATTTCCTTGCCATCTTTCAAGTATTCTATCTTGAGTTTGTATGGGAAATCAAATCCACTACCACCATACCCAGCACGATAAATATTATAAGCTTCTTGTGGGTTTAATGAATTTGCGTAATAATTAATATTCGATGTATATCCAGAAAATCCACCTTGAGGAGTGACATAAACTGGCGCATTGTTTGCTATCTTAGCAACACCTGGTAAAACACATGTTCTGACAAGTTTACCATCAATATATACATCCATGGATCTTCCATATAAACTGACTATGACATTAACCCATTTTTGAACTGGTACGTTGTCTACGTTACATGTATGTGTAGACGATGTACCAGATTGAGAAGAAGCGTAAACTGTTGTTTCGACCTTTAAATTATTCTCAATTGCTCCTAAAACTATAGAAGGACTGGGGTTTAATTCACTGTCTAGTCTCCCTAAAATTATCTTTGGTTCACCGTATCTATAACTCCAGTCGTCTATGTAAAACCAAACTGAATACGCATAATTAGATGCGTTGTTTTGTGCTAAATCGCTGGCGGAAATTTTAGTAACCTTTTTAGCATCATTTAAACTAGTTAGTTTAGTATTAACGCTCCAAAACCATCTAATGACAAGTATTAGTATTAATACTAGCACAACACCCATTATAATATTTCTAACAGACAAATCCATAATATACTATACGGTTAGAAATTTTCTAAATTATAGGAGGATTTAAATGTTTTACGGAATTGTATAACCAGTTTATTTTCCCTTTTGGAATATTTTCATTAAAATAATTCACGTTACATATACCACCATGAATTCCCTTATTTGTACCTGCCGTCATCATTGTATTGCCATTATATGGAATAATACCTGGTGTAGACGATACCAATTGATTATTTATAAACACATCTAAAGTGGAGCCATCATAATTTACGATGATGTGATTCCAACGTTGCATATTAAAATCGTTAGTTTCGTAAATGATATCTTCTGTTCTACCCGTAGTCTCCAACTTAATTCTTAATTTATTCTTTGCTACATTAAACAAAATATTTGGTTTATTTCCTATATTCAACAATGATGTGTATTCGTCATATTTTGAATTGGTTTCGGGTGGAAACGAATCTATATATATCCAACCGGATACAGCATATTTATATTGAAATTTGTCGTTTACGAAATTTACGTCTTGAAATGACCCTAAATTGGTTTCTTGGTTTAAATTAACTGGTTGCTTTAATAGTTGATTTGAGTTATGTGTAATCACCTTTTCTATAATGAGTTGGTATGTAAAATAAATACTTATTAAAACTACTTCGACTACAAATAGAATTACAATAGGTTTTGTAGTAATTTGGTATTGGTACTTAATATAATCAATCAAATCCAATAATAGACATGGGATATATGTTAGTACCTTCAATACAAGTTTTATCCATGAAGGTTTATTTTCAGATGGTGATTTGGGTGTTCCATCGCCATGAAGACCAAGATATTTAACAAGTATAGCGATTAATCCAATAACTATTAATACGTTTAGTCCATTCCAAAAAAAAGGTCCAAATGTGGTAAATTGTGAACCAACCACAAATAATCCATAAATAATAGCAACTGCTAATCCAGTAGAAACTAAAAGTGTAAGAAATTTGCCTAACGTGCTAAGAACGGTACCTTTGTCTTCTCCTTCTATTTTGTGTTTATCGGTTTGATATTTTATAAAAGCAACTACTAACAACGAGCCTCCTAATATAGTTAAAAATATTACCCAGCCTTTGTTATCTGGATTAATAAAATCATTTGGATTGTATATGAAAAGTAATACAATTATAATGATATACACTAAAAGAATCAACATGTACAACATTTCAGTTTTATACATAAAACTATAATATGTAATTAATGCCCATATAAATTTAAATGTATTAATAACTTTCGCGCCAATACCACTAGAGGATGAGTCATATGTGGGTCGTGTTTGATCACCCCCAGATAATACTAGGTTAGTGTTATTGTTATCATTATATTCAAGAATTTCTTTACTAGTTTTAGGTAGATTGTTATATTTATTACCCATTAATAAACCATTAGAAATAAATTAAAGATTTTCCATGGCAGTTTTTCGTCCATGACAATCTCTACATAAAGCTACTAAATTATCTACATGGTTGGAACCTCCATTATCCAATCGTATTTTATGATCTACTTCAAACCAAGCTGGTAACTGTTTTTGACAATGTCCACATTTCCAACTTTGCTGAGAAGCAACAAATTTCTTTTTGGTTTCACTAACACAGCGTTTTGTACCAGTTTTACCAGACTCCATCATGCGATTAATTTGTTGTTGTTGTTGTGGTTGATATTGATGGTGTGTATCATATTCATTTCCTACTCCGTTACCTAGTCCACCACCGCCCATAAAATGTGTTCTGTTCGTAAAATCTGTAAATGGTGTAAAAATATCAAGTGTAGACTGGGCGCTAGGCATGAATTTTACAATATTAGTCAATTCATTTACCAATGAGTGTGATTGGTATGGGTTTTTTTTCAAATACAAATAAATACTAAGTCCAGCAAATGCGAATCCAGCCATTTTAAAATACTTTTGCCATGACTGTAATATTTTGATATAATTTCCATCGTAATATGTATTTGCTATAAAAAAACCAGATACTGCTAAAACTAGGAATTCTAACTTCATATATATAATATTTATAAAGTTTATTTATGAATATTATATGATTTTCTCTCTGTATTATCAATGTTCGGTCGGTGTATTTTATATTTGGATAAGACATGATCCGTACCATTATTTAGATACCGATTTCCGTCGTGATATTGTAGTTGATCTGGATCTAGTCCCCATATTTATCTTTGTTCTGGTTTGTCCAACGATAGGAGATGTGTACTTATTTATATCACGTGATATAGAATATCTACGTTTAACAGCTTGTCGAGAGACGCCATTATTGGCGATGACATTATTTAAACTTTTAATATCTACTAACAGTTTATTAACGTTTATTTTCTCTCCTCCATTTGAATATATATGCTCGGCTAATAGTGAACGAATTCTATTCAAGTATGTTTTTGTTAAGTCTTCTTGTAGATCAATGTTATGAATATTTACTTCGAAATAATTATAATAAACTGTCATTAGACCGAATATATCACTGTTAAATAAATAAACATCCATAAAATATTTGTCCAAATCTACTTCCATAGAATCATTCGTATATTTCATTAAAATGTCTGTAATATAGGTTGACAAATAATACAAATAGTAACCATATTCTATAAGTCCGTCCGTTTTTACTTCTGTCAGTTCAGTATCGTCACTTATACCGGGAGAGAAAATCATATTAAATATCGATACATTATCGTCATTAGATTTATAATATAGAGCTAGTTTAACCAAGTACTCATTTATTACATAATTTCGAACGTTCGTTCTATTGAATAGTATTCTACCCTCTTTTACAGTTTGTAAAAAGCTGTCATAACTTACTTTAAAATCGTCCGATAATATCATTGATGAAAATGGTGTATTAAACTGTAATGGGCGATTCATAATTTCTTCTGGTATTTTGTTATTACTCACCAGACCCGCCAAACCCCAATCGATTATACGGGCATTCAAATCTTTATCTATCATAATATTTCGGTCTTTTAAATCATTGTGAATCACACCACTAGTATTCATTGGCCTAACTCCGTTCTTAAGTAATTTAGCCAGTAAACTATTCAACAAAATCATTCTATCTTTTGTTATTTTTCCATCACCAATAAGCCAATCATGTAAATCAATGCCGCCGTCTGGCATATTTAATATTGTTAATCCATCTAATCGCTGATTTACGTTTTTCTCAGTTATATTATAACGTGTCAACGCGAAACATTTATTATCAAAATCTTTGATATCGTCGTCGTTTAATTTATCCGGTTTACACATTTCAACATCTAATAAATAATATTTATGGTAATTTTTAATTTTTACTAGTTTATTTCTTATTCTCTCTATTTCTAACATTTCTTGTTTTCCATGTTTCTCTATTGACATTTTACTTACCCCGTCTGGTCTAGATTGATTGCCTTTACATTTTAACGCTGGCTTAAAAATACACCCAAACCCACCAGATGCCAATGCTTGACCACCTAACCGATTCCTCGATCGTTTCATCGTTCGACGTTTACGTAGATTTATTTTGAGTAGCTTGCGTGGCGCAATAGTTTTCTTTATTTTGATGGTTCTAGTATCTTTCTTCATTTATATTCACGAGAGAATTATTTTTTGTACAAATAATACCCTCCAACTAGTAACCCAATGATGATTCCGCCAAAGATCAGTTTCTTTCGATACTTTATTTGCTCACGCAATATTATTTCCTTAGGCTTATACATTTCATAGTAAGCGTCTAATGCCTCAGTTAAAGTAACTTCATCCTTGTCGAGTTGAATATTAATCTTATTATGAATAAAATGAATCCATTTTAGAAAGGAATCTTTTCCTTCTAAATACGGAGAAACCGGATATTTATCTAATAAATCACTAAATTTATTTCCTATTTGTGGATGAGGAATAAATAACGGAAGATTAGTAACAAAATCGTAATATTTTTTCTGTGTCACGTCGTTTGCTTTTAATGGATATGAAATTGCCATCGTCATTAACACGAACCAAAAATGAGGCCCCCATACAGACGGATCAAATATTTTTTCTGTCATTAATTAGAAACGATATAAAAAGATATACAACTAAACATATAGCATTAATGAATAAATCATTTAATTTTTGTAATAATTGTGGAAAATCGGGACACGCATTTCATAATTGTAAACATCCTATTACAAGTATCGGCATTATTATTTTTAGAATGTATGAAAATAAATTACAATATCTATTAATCAAACGTAAACACAGTTTAGGATTTGTTGAATTTTTGCGAGGCAAATATCCACTATATAATTACGAGTACCTGTTAAATATTTTTAATGAAATGTCCAATTACGAGCGCAATTTAATAAAAACTTCTACGTTTGAAGAACTATGGTTTTATTTGTGGGGAGAAAATGCTGGACTTCAATATAGAGGCGAAGAGCGAATATCAAAAGATAAGTTTGATTCTTTAACTGCGGGAGTTGATAGTAAATTAGAATATAATTTAGAACAAATTTTAAATGAAAGCCATTCTAAATGGGAAGATACGGAATGGGGATTTCCTAAAGGAAGACGAAATTATCAGGAAAAAGATTTAAGTTGTGCTTTAAGAGAGTTTGAAGAAGAAACCGGATACGTAAGAGGAGATGTTCAACTTATTCAAAATATCATTCCATACGAAGAAATATTTACTGGTTCAAATATGAAATCATATAAACATAAATATTTTGTAGGTCATATAAATTCAAATATTAAACCCACGTATAAATTTCAAGAAACCGAAGTAAGTGAGATTAAGTGGTTAAATTACGATGAATGTTTACAACATATTAGACCATACAATTTAGAAAAAATCAATGTTTTAACAAAATTGAATAAAGTTCTACTTGAATATAGATTATATTAGTAATATATAAGTATTATGGATAAAACAAAAGGTAAAAAACCGACGAAATTAAAAATAAAAAAGGAAATCCCTGAACTAACAGAAGAAAATATTGAGACGGTTTTCAACGATAATTTCGAGAAGATTGATTTAGACGACAAAGATTACAATACTTATTTAAATAAGAAGGAATTATTAAATCAAGAATATATTTCACAACATGATGACAAATTTGCAACATTATATCCTTCTTTAGATGACTCTAATTTTAATATTAAAATAGCACAAAAAAAAGAGTTTGAGGAAACTAAATATGACGGTACCTTATATGATATTGAAGAGCAAGCAAAAATGTTATGTGAAGCTGATTTCGAATTAGTTCCTCACCAATTATTTGTCCGTAATTTTTTGAGTTTTCAAACACCGTACAATAGTTTATTGTTGTATCATGGTCTAGGGACTGGAAAAACATGTAGCGCTATAACGGTTGCTGAAGAAATGAGAACGTACTTGAATCAATTGGGTATAACGCAGCGTATTATAGTTGTTGCATCTCCTAATGTTCAAGAGAATTTTAAATTACAGCTATTTGATGAGAGAAAATTAAAATTAGTGGACGGTTTATGGAATCTAAGGGCATGTACTGGCAATAAATATTTAAAAGAGATTAATCCGATGAATATGAAAGGATTGTCAAAAGAAAAGGTGGTGAAACAAATTAATAATATCATTAACAATGCCTATTTATTTTTAGGTTATATAGAATTTGCCAATTATATAGTGAAAAAATCAACTGTCGACGAGACAGATCCTAAAAAAAACAAGACGGAAATGATACGTAAATTAAAGAAACATTTCAGTAATAGATTAGTTATTATTGACGAGGTTCATAATATTAGAATAAGCGACGACAAACAAGATAAGCGAGTAGCCCAAGAATTATTTAAATTGGTTAAATACGTAGACAATTTAAGATTATTACTTTTATCCGCTACGCCAATGTATAATAGTTATAAGGAAGTGATATGGCTTCTTAATGTGATGAATTTAAACGACAGGCGATCAACCATAGAAATTAATGATGTCTTCGATAAAAATGGCAATCTATTAATTAAGACGGATGGAACAAATATCGGAGAGGAAATATTGCGAAGAAAATCAACTGGTTATATTTCATTTGTGCGTGGTGAAAATCCATATACATTTCCATATCGTATATTTCCATCATTGTTTTCGCCAACGAACACATTTAAAGAACAACAATATCCACGTAAACAATTAAACGGGAAACCAATTATTCAACAATTGGAACATTTAGACGTATATGTAAATGTTTGTGGTTCTTTCCAAGAAAAAGGTTACAAATATATCATTTCAAATATCAAAGAAAAGGCAGGTAAAACAAAAGCGGGTTTACCTAGTTTTGAAAACATGGACTCGTTTGGATATACTGTTTTACAAAAGCCACTTCAAGCATTAAACATGATTTATCCTAATAAATTATTAGACGTGGAATCCCCAGTAATTGATTCAAAATTGTTATTAGGCAGTGAAGGTTTAAAACGAACTATGAAATATACGGAAACCACAAATCCGCCTACAAAAAAAAACTTCGAATATAGAAACAACGATTTCGGTGACTTCTTTGCTCCAGATAAAATCGGAATGTATAGTTCTAAAATTAAAAGTATCACAGACAATATTCGCAATTCTAGTGGGATCGTGTTAATTTATAGTCAATTTATTGATGGTGGAGTTGTACCAATAGCTCTGGCATTGGAATCTATGGGATTTACTCGGTTTGGGACAAAAGCTTCTAATTTATTTAAAACACCGCCTCATAAACCAATCGACTCGAAAACATATTTACCTCGCGAAGAAATGGAAAACCCAACAGAATTTTCACCGGCTACCTATACTATGATTACGGGGGAAACAGCACTATCGCCAGACAAGGTATTCGATTTGAAAAATCTAACGGATGAGGATAATAAAAACGGAGAGAAAATAAAAGTGGTTATTATTTCGATGACTGGTTCAGAAGGTATTGACTTTAAAAACTTGCGACAAGTTCATATATTAGAACCATGGTATAATTTGAGTTTAATAGAACAAATTATAGGTAGAGCTGTGAGAACTTGTAGTCACAAACAATTACCATTCAAAGAGAGAAACGTAGAAATATTTTTATATGGCACTTTGATGAAAGATAGCGAGGAAGAAGCTGCCGATCTATATATTTATAGATTAGCAGAATTAAAGGCGGTTCAAATTGGCCGAGTTAGTAGAATACTCAAGGAATCATCTGTTGATTGTATATTAAATATAGACCAAACCAATTTCACTGAGGAAAATATGAATACAATAGTTAAACAACAATTGTCTAATAATATGACCATTGATTTTCCTATCGGCGATAAAGCCAAAACCGTCTCATGTGATTACATGGATACTTGTAATTTCAAATGTAAACCTTTTAAGAAAATAACAGAAAAAGACATTAAATTAGATACATACGATGAAACATTTATCATTCTTAATAATGATAAAATTATTCAACGAATTAGAGACTTGTTCAAGGAGAAGTTTTTCTATAAGAAGGAACGGCTGATAAGTGAAATAAATATAACTAAAAACTATCCATTAATTCAAATAAACGCAGCACTGAATGTATTAATTAATGATCAAAACGAATATATAGTGGATCGATATGAGAGAATTGGTCATTTAATAAATATTGAGGAGTATTATTTGTTTCAGCCAGTAGAATTAAATAATGAAAATAGTAGCGTTTTTGACCGACAAAATCCGGTTGATTTTAAACACAGTGAAATTAAGGTGCCAATCCAATTTAAAGAAGAACCTATTTTGAAAAAAATTCAAGTTTCTACGGCATTAATCAACAGTGACGCGAATAATCAACGTCAAGTGGTAAAAATTATAGACGAAATGAATAAGAAATATCAATTGGCCAATAATAATCTAGCAGTTCTTAAAAGAGGGGAGGAAGACTGGTATTCGTTTGCCGCATTTTTGAAAACTACAAAATACTTATCAACCCACATAGGAATAAATAACGATGATTATGATAGGTTTATTATTTCACATATTTTAGAGAATTTGAATTTTGAAGATGTAAAAGAAGTGTTAAACGTTCTTTATTTCAAACACGAAATCAGCCCAACTGATTTTGAGAAAAAACTAAAAACATATTACGATGGAATATTATTAAACGCAAAGGGGATTACTGGAATTATTGTATCCAAAGAGAATAAACAACATTTATTAGTAAAAGGGAATACCGAATGGGTAAATGGACAACAAGAAGATTATACTGATCTAACAAGTGAACTAAAAAAACAAATTATACCATTGTCTAGCTATAATACACATGTCGGGTTTATAGGAAATTTCAAGAACGAATACAATATATTTAAGATCAAATATATGGAGGACAAAAGAAGCAAGGGTGCTAGATGTGATCAATTTGGAAAATCAGATACAATAAAAATATTAAATACTATAATCGGGGAGGGTAAATATACACACGAGAATACAAAGGGGCGAAATAAAACCGAGATTTGTGTATTACAAGAAATGTATTTAAGATATTACGACAAATTGCGTAAAAATGGTAAAAGATGGTTTTTAAATTCAAGCGAAGCTGTTCTCAACAATATTGAAAAAATATCAGTTTGAATTAAGATGTCGATTATATAGATTAGACATCTTTTCACCGAATACAGAAAACCATTTTTAATTCTATTTAATTAAAAATTGAATAGAATTAAAGATTAATCTATACTAATATATTAGTAATGGATTCCAGAACTGTTAAAAAGGACTTTCGTAAGAAAAGGGATGTTGGTGTATATATGAACACGTTGATTTCACGTAAGATTCAAGTATCTTTTAACAAGCTCGGTAAGAATATTAAGGAAATATTGGAAAAATTAATTAAAAAAGAAATCGAAGGAAAATGTACAGTTGAAGGATTTGTAAAAACCAATTCTACAAAACTATTAACATACTCTAGTGGAGTTTTATTTGAAAATAAGGTCGAATTCGACGTGGTATTTGAATGTTTAGTATGTTGCCCGGTAGAAGGTATGACAATAAAATGTAATGTTAAAAATAAAACACAAGCTGGTATTCGAGCATTAATAGACGAAGACAAGTCACCTATAGTTGTATATCTTAGTAGAGACCATCATTACAATAATAAATATTTTAATAGCGTGAAAGAAAATGACGAAATTACAATCCGTGTTATAGGCCAGCGTTACGAACTAAATGATGAACAGGTTAGTGTAATTGGTGAGATAGTAGAACCTAAACCAGATAAGTTTAAACCAGACAAGCTTAAAATAAAACCAAAATTAGTTATTCAAGAAAACATTTAAAAGCAATACGTATTATCATATAATGAGCAATTTGATTCAGTTGAAAGAAAAAATAGAAAATTTGAATAAATTCCATCAAATTGAAGTTTTGAAATTACTAAAGAGTGATGATACATGTACGTTAAATGAAAATAAGAACGGTATTTTTGTGAATCTTACCGGTTTAAGCGACGAATTGATATTTGATCTTAATAAGTATTTAGACTACGTTCAAACACAAGAAAAGCAATTGAGTGAAATTGAAAAGCAAAAGAACATTCTATCTAATACATTTTTTAAAGATAATAAAGATAACACGTCTAATTCATTAAATGCTGAATACTAACATGCTAGAAGGTCTATCAAATCATATGTTAACATTAAAAAACATGTCACATATGAATGTTATAATGAATACGATAAAACCTAAACCATTTGTAATTGCGCCGAAAAAAAATATTGCGAATCTAGATGATATTTTTTTCCCCAAGCAGAAAGACCAACTATTTTGGTGTTTTTATACGATTACAAACAACTCTACCGACTTATCTAATTATGAAATGGTTTCTAACTATTTTACCACCGAAAAAGAAACAAAGTATAAGTGGATAGAAGAATTTCGTGAAAGAAAGGAATTATTTAAACCAATCAAAGTAAGTCGAAGTGTTGTCGAAGACGAATTGGCAAACGCAAGAACAATTACGTTGGCCTCTATCAAGGCTTTATGTCATTTAAAGGACATAAATATTTTTTATATCGACGACAAGAAATATTACGAAATGTTGACAAATGACGAAAAACCGATTTATGTAATTGAAAAAATAGAGGGTAAATATGGAATAAAGCAGAATATTCCAAAGGAAAAAATAGATTATTATCGAGAACATTATTGGAAGTTGGAGAAATTAGACAAACCATTGAAGGCTATATCTAGTTATAAAGCAGACGAATTGAAAGATATCTGTAAACGATTACATATTGATGCGCTTAATATGACAAAACCACAAATGTATGAAAAAATATTGACTAAATTATAGATGAACTTTGTTGAATCGAACTAAAACGAACAAAATTATTTAAATTTAAAGTTGAAAACAAATATAAAATAATATGTCCAAGTATATATACACATGCCGGAATTAAATCCTCAAGAGCAATTTGATAATGTTGTCAATAAATATTTAGAAAATGTTGCTAGATTAGGCGATGGTGTTCCAGAGTTTGAAATTCGATTTGGAACACGAGGTGTTAAGCCTATTTCTAAAATCGATTTTGATAATGTAATTCAAAAACTAAAATCATCTGGTTTTGAATTGTTGAATATCAACGCATATACTTTGAAAATGACTAGCGAATTTTTGGATAAAAAGACGGGTCAAACAAAACAATCCAATGTGCGTGTGGAATTGAATGGTATTCATCAAATTCAACAATATTGCGAAACAAATTCGCTTCAAAAATTGGCGGCCGAATTCACCCAAAAGAATTTTGCAGTGGTTGACGATAAACCAGTTTATCCAGTCGATATTGATGATTTTAACTTACGGGCTTCTTTTCAAACAGAGAAACAAATACCGTCACATGGTGCTTTTGCAGAAAGTATTATTTCATCTTGGACTGATAGCAAGAAAACATTTCGTTATCTAAATAGATGTTCATTTGTTCATAAAGATTTACCTATTCGTGTTGATATGAGTATAGTTAAGGATAGTGAAATGGTAGAAACCGAATTCAGAGGACGCAAACAATATAAGGCAAAACCTGAATATACAATTCAATCTGCCAAAGTGTTTGATAGTATGGAGAAATATGAAATTGAGTTGGAGGTATTAAATAATAAGGTTGGATATGGGACAGCTTATCCAAATAGTAAATTGTTGTCAAAAGCGTTGAGAAAGGCGATTATATACGTTTTATCTGGATTACAGAATACAAATTACCCAATCCCTTATAGTGAAATTAGGAACGTTGGAACTCAATATTTAAAACTTGTTCACGGTAAAGAATATCACGAAAAGATGCGAATGAAACCCAAGATGTTTTTAGGACCATCATCTTCTACTTTACAAATATCAAATATTGCCCCAATCAACGATGATACAGTTATACCCAATATTCGTAAAGATTATACAGTTACTGAAAAGGCAGATGGTATGAGAAAATTGCTTTACATTAATAAAGATGGCAAAATTTATTTAATTGATACCAATATGAACGTTCAATTTACGGGAGCCATGACAAAAAACGTTGATTTATTCGAAACGATATTAGACGGAGAACATATTTTACATAATAAAAAAGGTGAATTCATTAATTTATACGCAGCATTCGATGTGTATGTTATTAATAAAAAAGATGTACGCGCGAATTCATTCATACCAATGCCATTGGAAAGTGGTAAAGAGGTTATTTTAACAAAATATAGATTACCTACTCTCATTCATATTATCAAAAACATGGGTTCAGTATCTTCTATTGCTGACAAACCGTCCCCAATTCGTATTGAAAACAAGAATTTCAAAGCAGAAAGTAGCGAAGTCAACATATTTCAATGTTGTAATACAATCATTGACCAACAAAAACAAGGTTTATATGAGTATGAAATAGATGGTTTAATATTCACACCCGCTTATTTCGGTGTGGCAGCAAATAAGCCTGGAGAAGCTGGACCACTGACAAAGCCAAGTTGGGAACATTCATTCAAATGGAAACCACCAGAATTTAATACAATTGATTTCTTAGTTACGACTAAAAAAGACGTAAATGGCAGCGAAGACCTTATTGGAAACATTTTCCAAGACGGAAATAGTGTTAACGCGTATGAACAATTATCTCAATATAAAACACTTGTTTTACGTGTTGGGTTTGATGAGAAAAAACACGGTTATATTAATCCATGTGGTGATGTGATCAACGATAAAATACCAAGTATTCAAACACGAGATAGAGGTGTAGAACATGAAGAAACATACAAACCATTACCATTCTATCCTACCAATCCATTTGATTCAGAAGCGAGTATATGTAATATCATGTTACAACCAGACGAAAGTGGTAATAAACAACTCTTTACCGAAGAAAAGGAAGTATTTAGTGACGGAATGATTGTCGAATTTAGATATGATTTTACGCGTGAAAATAAATGGAGATGGGTACCGTTACGCGTTCGTTATGATAAAACGGAAGAATATAAAAAAGGTTTCCCACAGTATGGTAATGCGTATCATGTAGCTAATAACAATTGGCATTCTATTCATAACCCCGTAACCGAACAAATGATAAGAACTGGTCAAGATATTCCAGAGGAATTGGGTGACGACGATGTCTACTATAACCGTGTATCTGGACAATCTAAAACCAGAGGGCTAAGAGATTTCCATAATTTGTTTGTAAAAAAATTATTAATTACTGGTGTCGCAACTAAAGGCAATACATTAATCGATTATGCTGTTGGAAAAGGAGGTGATTTTCCCAAATGGATAAATGCCAAATTATCATTCGTATTTGGGATTGATATTTCACCAGATAATATTGAAAATCGGGTAGATGGTGCGTGTGCTAGATATTTAAATTATCGCAAAGATTATAAAGTTATGCCTTATGCTTTATTTGTGCGAGGTAATTCATCGAAAAATATAAAAGATGGTGATGCATTATATAGTGATAAGGCAAAACAAATAACCAAGGCCGTATTTGGTGAAGGACCAAAAGACAAGGATAAATTAGGATTAGGTGTATATAGACAATATGGAATGGCAAGTGAAGGATTTAATATTAGTTCTTGTCAATTTGCGATTCACTATTTCTTTGAAGATAAAAAGATACTTAATAGTTTCATACGAAATGTAAGTGAATGTACCAAAGTGAATGGATATTTTGTAGGTGGTTGTTACGATGGAACTGCTATATTTGATTTGTTGCGTGGAAAAACTGAGGGTGAAAGCGTATCGATATTAGAAAACGACAAAAAAATATGGCAAATCACCAAAGGATATGAAAAGGACACATTTGAAAACGATGAAACTTCATTGGGTTATGCTATTGATGTATTTCAAGAATCAATTAACAAACCTTTTCGCGAATATTTGGTTAATTTCGAATATTTAACTAGAGTTATGGAGAATTACGGGTTCGTTCTTTTAACAAAAGAGGAGTGTACTGAAATAGGTATTACAAATAGTGTAGATTCATTTCAACAATTGTATCGCCTCATGGAACATGAAGTTGGACGATTTCCTAAAAAGAAATACGACTATGGTGATTCATTCAAAATGACACCAAAAGAAAAGCAAATATCATTCTACAACAATTATTTCATATATAAAAAGGTTAGAAATGTAGATACTCGAGCTGTATATAATACAATGGTTGGAAGTTCAAAATTTCAAGAACAAATGAATAAATTGGAAGAAGAAACGAAGGTGAACGATAATGAACAAAAAGAACAATTAATTAAACCAAAGGCCCCTAAAAAGTTAACACGTAAGCTGAAATTGGTACCCTCTAGTAAAGACAGCAAAGATAGCAAAGAGAGAAAAGAGAGCAAGTAATTATGCCAACAATGTAACTGTATAATAAAACAACATAAATATATTTTTTATTATATTATTACCATTATGAGTTATTATTTATTACCAGAAATTCATTCCAATATAGACAAGTTACAATTTAAGTCAAATAAAGATGAAAGTTTATTTGTTAGTTTAACATTAAATAGTTATTTGAACAATATAAAAAAACAAATTGATGAAAATTCAGATAATTGGGATTTTATGAAAAGATATACTAACCCACATGAGTTCATTCATTCGATTATACCTAATAATAAGGTATCTGTTAGTAGATTAAAACCACTTTCTAGATCATTCTATAAAATGATAGAATTGGTAAATATGTTTCAGTTGTTTAACGATTTTGAAAATGATTCAATTAATACATTTCATTTAGCTGAAGGTCCTGGTGGTTTTATAGAAGCTACAAATTACATGAGAAACAATACATTAGATACGTATTACGGTATGACTCTTATCAATGACGACCCTAATGTACCAGGCTGGAAAAAAACCAACCATTTTTTAGAATCCCACCCCAACATCCAAATAGAATATGGTGCGTCTGGTACGGGCGATTTAATGGATGTAAAAAATTTGAAATACTGTAATAATAAATACAAAAATACGATGGATATTATTACGGCCGATGGAGGCTTCGATTTCTCTATTGATTTTAACCAACAAGAACAACTGGCTACTAATTTATTAATGGCACAAGTTAGTTTTGCTATTGCTATGCAAAAGGTTGGTGGACATTTTGTACTGAAAATATTTGATATATTTACAAAGACAACATGTGATATATTGTATTTATTATCGTGTTTGTACAAACAAGTATATATTGTAAAACCAAGTACAAGTAGAATGGCCAATTCAGAAAAATATATTGTCTGTAAAGGGTTTAAGAAATACCCAGAAACGCTTATCAATAATATTATAGCTGACTATTCTATACTAAAAACAGCTCCATTTATATCTGGCATTCTAGACTTCAATCTAGATTATTTTTATGTTAACAAGATTGAAGAATATAATGCAATTTTTGGCCAACAACAAATTGAAAATATTGTCACCACGTTAAACTTAATCAACTGTAAAAATAAACTTGATAGATTAGAAACATTAAAGAAACATAATATTCAAAAATGTATTCAGTGGTGTGAAAAAAATAAGGTGTCATACAATAAAAACATTTCTTCTGCTAATATTTTTATGGTTTAGAGTTTGTTTCTATTTCATTTTACATTCATATATATAATTTATTTTTTATTGGTTTTTATTTTGTTTTCATAATATATAATGAATAAGGTATCTCAAATGTGGAATAAGTCATCGTCTGTTATGAAATTAATAATTTCTATTGCTATCGTAATTTCTATCTTGAGTGTCCACTATCTATTATTTAGAGGTAACAATGTCTCGGAAAACTTTGGAAATCCAAAATCATGTACGTATTATTATATGGAACAATGTGGTCATTGTAAACGATTTTCTCCAGAGTGGGATAACTTTGTTCAGTCATATACTGGTTCAGTTACCTTGCGCAAGGTGGAGATGAATGAAGCTGGTGATGATTTAGAAAAATACAATATTCGTGGATTCCCTACAATATTAATTATTGACGAGAATGGAGAGCCCAAAGACTATGATGGTCCAAGAACAAGTGAAGCATTGACTAAATTTTTATCATAATAAATATATGTTTATAATTTCTCAAGTAACATCTTTCAAATACGTGATTCTATCTTTTACAATCTCGCATTTTTTACAAATTAGTTTTGTAATCTGCTTATCTCTACAATTACAATCAATTTCATAAATGATAGAGCCACTAGAGTTACAACATTTAGCTTCTCTAAGTTTATGTATACAATTATAACACTCAATAAATACTGTTTCTACGACCTCTTCTTTTTCACATTCTGGATGAATAATATTATTATGTTGAGACATGGTATGGTATACTGAATAATATGATAATAATTTGTTATTATACTTTCAACTTTTATTACATCAATATTACAATTAAATAAAAAATTGAACCATGAATAAAACATAGATATATCTTATCTTACGACCATGTCAAGTGAAACTATTAAAGTTGGAAACCCGTTATTTGTTATTAGTACATTGTACATAAATATGCATATTTATGCCTTTAATTGTATGCTAGGAGTAATTAGTTCAATCGTACTTGCGGTCAGTTGTACTGGTTTCATGATTGGATATCTACTGTTATTAGGTTATATATATATGGAAGCAATAAGATCATATGCTTCTGTAGACCTAGACTTTTCAATGATTACAAAATGTATAAGCTACAATATTCAAATTCTATTAGATGTGATAAACAGAACGTTTAATGAAAATATGATATCCTATGTATATATCAAACGAGAACATAATCATGTGTCAGCTGAAGAATCAGATGAAGAATCAGATGAAGAATCAGATGAAGAATCAGATGAAGAAACAGAACCAGATGAAGAATCAGATGGAGAATCAGACACAGATTTAGAGAGAGAATCAGAAACAGATAAAGAAGTCATCGATATTATTAATAATGTAATAAATAATATTGATTATGATGATGAATACGATGACCTACCAGAATTGATCCCTTGTTCTGAATACGATGACCTACCAGAATTGATCCCTTGTTCTGAATACGATGACCCACCAGGATTTATTCGATTTAGTTATGACAATGATACATATATGGATTCTACTTATGTAGATGATATACTCGATGATGATATTGAAGACGTTACAGACCAACGTATCGCAGAACGCGAGGCAAACCAGGAAGTGATAGATTTAACAAATACTAACAGCGATGAAGAAACAAATGATGAAATTGACAATAATGACAGTGACAACACCCACGAATAAAACATACTAATATTGTTGGTAAACACAAACAAAAATGTATCATAATAAATAAATAAAAAAGGCATACAAATTTTTTATTTACACATTGAAGGTGTACATAATGTCTTAATTTATAGATCCCCAGAACGAAGACAAAACTTGACTAGGCCCACAGTTAGTATTTCCATTCGCACAAACTGTTTTTTGTCCGTTTCTTCTCCAAGCAATTGGTGGACTATACTTTGATTTCAAAAAATAAGATGTATTTCCATCATAGTTACCTTGATATTTACCCGCATTCGCAGCCGCTTCTCCAAAAGCAGTTCTAAAAGACGCCCCATTTTTGGTAATTGTATCATACTTTAGCTTTGCTAGACGTGTTCCATTATCAACCGCCCCTTGAACCGCGTATTGAGCATTGCTCGGTTTATACGTAGTAGTATTACTACATTGTCTCCCAGTTTGATACGGATTGGTACAATTATTAGTATTAAACTCTGTTGAATTGTTTACAATTAATGGAGAATCATATGTATTTCCAGCAATTTCTTGTATAGACTGCTTTTGACTATATAATTTACATCGAGCTTTCAAATATGCTTTACTATCACTATAATATGACTTGCTTAACAACGTAACTGCTGATTTAATGACATTGTTCTCGGGTGTATCGCATATTCGTTTGGTTGTATAAATACCGGTTTGAATTTGATAACTACCAGAAGCATCTACTGCTCCTACCTGAATAGCCCCATTATTTTGAATATTATTGTTGATCGTGTCAAATGCTACTGGTATAGATGCTCTAGGCTTTATACTTTGATAATTAGATTGTAAAAATTTATTATCATGGGTGATGTATAAATTACCGCTTCCATCACACGAACAACCATTTATATCTGTATAACCCCTAAATACTGTTCCACCTGGTCTATCAATAACACTAATCGATGCCGAGCTTCTACCACTTTGACGACCTTGACCATTGAGACTCAACTGTCTTCTCCAGTGTTTCATTGGATACGCTTTTCCAAAAGGTCCAATATAGTTTTGAGCAATATTGAAATTATCACTTGCTGTTGTTTGTGGAGCATGACCTAAATTAACATTCGGTCTAACTAATCCACCCATTACTATATGTGAAGTAGGTCCCATACCATTATTAGACGACCCTTTGACATCAACTATTGGTTGTTGAGCAGATGTTAAAGTATTTGAATAACTAAAATTAATAGGTTTAGACATTTTAATATATAATAAAGAAAGAAAAATAACTGTCAAAATGAATGGTATTGTTTCGTTTACCACAATATTATACAATTTATATTGTTCATATAATTCCTAACAATGTTTGGATTATTTTATATATTTAAATATATATATATACAT
>OCVQ010000866.1_pt1 | contig 25508 bp, 29 predicted proteins | sample 1539061 | NCBI WGS metagenome assembly OCVQ01 (sample SAMEA3355526, study PRJEB22509) | marine metagenome | biome: marine; feature: river plume; material: water | place: USA | collected 2010-08-08 | depth 0.5 m | reverse complement strand
TTTTGTGGTAGTGTAAAGTTATGATGCGGTGGGCGCGGTTTGTACTCCGGTGCCTCCGCTTACCTTAGCCTTCATGTAGTTGTGGCCAATCTGGCGTGCGATGTCCCACTGCGCTTTAGCAGACGGGGTTGCTTTAAACTTCGCTATGTCCTCTGGAGTGCCCAATGCCTCGACGACACTAGATACCTTGAAAGCAGATCCTTCGTCTTCAAAGACATCAGCAGTCTCTCCAAATTTAGGTTTGAGTAGTTTGACGGTATTCAGACCGGTAACCAAAGATTCAACAGCTTGCTTGGCTTCTGTCTGTCTTTTGGTTTCTTCCTCTAGGGCGGTCTTCTGTCTTTCTTTAGCAACGCCGCTCTTGTTAAGTCGGTCAAGCATCCATGCAGGATTAACTTCTTGGTTGATGTCAACCTTTGTGACATCAGGATTGATTTCAGCAAGGTACTTCGTGTCGCCACCGGAACGGACATAGTCGAATACTGTCAGTTTCTTTTTGTCTTCTTCTCCAATACCCAATTGTGCTGCGCCATATGCTTTAGCGGCCACATCATTGATAGATAGAAGTCCTGCATTTTTAACTCCTTGAATACCGATACGGCGTTTTCTTTCAGCAGAGTCAATGCTAGTGTCTTGTAGGATCGAATCAAGTTCCTCCTGAAAAGGCTGGAACGACTGCATCATACTGCGCCTGTTAGCCGCATCGTCTCTAGCTTTCTCAAGATCGAGTTTAGCAGTTTCAAAAGCCAGACGTCTTGACTTGTTTACCTCACCCATCTCTTGAACCTTTGCACGTTCGGCAAAAGAACCCAATAGTTCTTTGCCGTAGGTCTCAGACATACGAGCCTGTCCTTCAGGACTGATATATTTACTGCTAGACAAATCTTGAAAGTATTGCCTACGCAACGGTACGATGTCTTTTTCGTACGTTAGAATATCTCCAGTAATATCTTCTTCGGCCATATATTTAAAAATTAAAAACCAAGCGGGCTTTTTGGTTCTTCAGTGAAGAACTCAATAGCCCTATTCAACCCTCTCCTTACAGCAGTATCGGATGCGCTCTTCAACGCGCTATCGTGTGAGAAACCAGCTTTACGAAGTCGATCATAAGCATCTTGATCGAAACCTTCAGGTTTACTATACTCGTTGAGGTAGTTCTCAGCCATCGTAGGAGCGGGGGATTGTGGTTTCGGCTGGCTAAACTGATTATACACCTGCTCAAAGAACGGGGGTTGAGCTGGGGACTTCGGTGTAGGTCCTGCGGCTGATGGCTCCGGTGCTTTAAACTGGTTGTACACCTGTTCAAAGAACGGAGGTTGAGCCGGAGACTTAGGTGTTGGTTGCTGTGTCGGCGTAGCTGGTTGCTGTTCTTCTTTTCGTTGGTCAACAATGCCAGTAATTCTAGCGGCAGTATCAGCAATAAGTTTGCGTGTTTCTTCTGGCGAGTAGCCTGCACGGATGCCAGCCTCAAAAGCGCGTGCTTGTCCTTTCGGTGCTTTGTCACCAACAAGGGCGCTCTCGGCACCGAACGATGCGCTCTTCTCAAGGTTAACTAGGAACTCTTGATCGGCAGGAAGTGGTTCAGCAATGGGCGGTAGTCCTTGTAGCTTACGTACAGCATTCTTAGCTTCGAACGCAGACTTGTCGCCGTAGGTCTTAAAGCCGCCGAGATCTTCACCCTTACCTTGTGCATTATTCCGTGCTTGCCAGCGGTCAAGGTTGGGGGTGACGGAACCAATACCAGAATTTTTTACGAGTTGTGCAGCAGCTTCCTCATCCATGCCTAGCTCAATACCCTGTTGATAGAGATCTCTTTTAGCTTTAGCTTCTCGCACTTCTTTTTTCATGTCAGCAGACACGATATTGCTACCGCCGATCTGCTGCAACTCCAGCCGTTCTTTTTGCTTTTCAGCCTCGCTTAGATATGCGGCCTCATCTCGTGCATCTTGTTCTTCTTTACTAGCCATAACAGTTACCAGTTGTAGTTACAAGCCCACCACTTGGGCGTTAGTTTGTTTTTCTCGGACGAGCAATTCATTCGAGACTTGAAGTTAGCGCGGCGTTTTTCGCTCTTGTGTTGGAGGAAATCCTTGTAGCCACGCTGACCAAACTTCAGTTTGCGCACGTCACTTCCGCTTTTTGCCAGCACCACGTATTTCTTTGGGTCACCGGCAGGGGCTTTCTTCGGTTTATTAAAACCGGAAAACAAATCACCGTGGTATTTGATCTTACCATCAGGTGTTCTTTTGAATTGGGCGGGCACAACGCAGATACTGGATTATTTTTGTCAACAAATCAAGTAATTATTTTAGGTCCTGTACCCTGCACCCTGAATCATTTGTCTGGACCCCCGTCCGATCTGCCTGTACGATTTGCCCCAATGCTCAAAAGCGTTTCCATTGCCGGACACAGGATACCGATAAAGGTAAAGGATCTTGAAGAATGCTACGGGCAATACGTACCGGACTCAAAGGTTATCGAGATAGACAAGAAAACCCTTAAAGACAAAAAGCTCCTGCGCGAAACGCTGCGGCATGAGATGGTCGAGGCAACGTTGTTCTTGAGCGGAATCGCGTATAGCGAGACCTACGACCAAGAGCCAATCGTGCGTGCACTTGACGAACTGTTCTGGCCCGCATGGGAGAGGGTCAACAAGCGTCTGTGAGTAATAAAGTGAATTATTGCACAGCCCCTTATATAATCTTTCTTCCCTTTAGTAATTCATAATATCTCAGTAATTCATATCCTTTCATTAATTGAATTATTATGAATTAATGGGTTTCCAGAAACTCTTTGAACTTCCCATACGTGCGCTTCCTGTAATTATGTTGCAAGTAAGTTGCACAGAATGCAACTTACTTGCACTAAAATGAAAGTTTTACAGACGTTGTGTGATACAATAAAATAATTAGACATGAAAAAAGTTAAAGTCATTGGTTGTGGTTTGTCAGGAATTACTGCTGCGGTTCTGTTGAACGAGAAAGGTTACGATGTGGAGGTCTTCGAGACCCGACCCCACATTGGCGGAAACTGCTACGACGGTTATATTTGCAATACACTTGTACACCATTACGGTCCACATATTTTCCATACGGACGACGAAGATGTGTACGCTTTCCTTAGTCGATACACAGAATGGACCCCTTTTAAATTACAACCAAAGGGTGATACTCGACTCGGGAGAGTGAGCCTACCCTACAGTAAAAAGACAGTTTTAGAACTCGGTAGGGAGTTATCCCAAGAAGAAATTGTAGAGTATATTTTTAAAGACTACAGTGAAAAACAATGGGGAGTACCCTTCGGAGAGATCCCAAGCACAATCACAAACCGCATCCCAAAGACTGCGAACGCCGAGGACCCTACATGGTTCGAAGGTCAAAAGTATCAGTGCATACCTAAAAAAGGCTACACCGCAATGTTTTCTAAAATGCTTGAAGGTATTACAGTACACCTCAACTGCTCGGAAAATACATGGGTAGACGAGCGCGAAGAGGATGACCTTATTATTTACACCGGCAAAATTGACAACTATTTTGGCACACTGCACGGGCAACTACCGTATCGTTCATTGGAGTTTAGACATAAAGTATTATGTCAGAAACAAGATACCTTTATTGTAAATCAAAATAATAACGCGACTAATTACACCCGCGTTTATGACCATAGTTATTTTACGCCTAATCACGTCGGCCCAACCGTGGTGACTACTGAACACCCAAAAGAGTGTGGCCCTGAAGATGTACCATTTTACCCTATTCCTTGGGGTGAGGGTCAAGACACCTATCGGATATACGAAAACCTCGCAAAAGCAGAAAAAAATGTTATCTTTGTTGGTCGGCTTGCAACATACAAATACTTAGATATGTGGATGGCCGTTAAACATGTCATGTTAAAATTAAAAAATGTACCTCCCGCGATACACTAGACTAGTGTATTATACCAGATGAGTGTGTTTTGATCTGCTGACAACGTCGAGGTCCCTCATCGTCCGAGGCATTGATCGACCGAATACGCCCATCTCCGCTTCTTTTGGTGCATCCACCGCTACAAGTCCGTGCCGCTGCCTTGCCAGATCGAGCACAATGAATGCAGCATCGGCGATGTCCGGCGACTGCCCCATCCGTTGCTTGAGTTCAGCTTTGGTTTCGACCTTGACTCGCAGGTTACCGGACTTGACCATCTCGTAGCGCCTGACACACATCTCCTTCGCCAGCACGTCACACACGCCCCTCATCTGTTTGGTCCGCAAGAACTCCTTGCCGACGAACCACAGCTCCGACACACGGTTGGTGTAGAGTTCTTCGCCAGTAAGTCTGCTGTTCATACTGACCCTGCGATCAGAAGCCTTGCCTCCGAACTGCACCCGTAGGAATTGATCTGACCACTCACCAGCCAGAACGTCACAAAACGGCGAGCCCGCACCAGTCGAGTCAACCGCAACGTTTTCTGGTTTGATCCCTAACCGTTTACAGGTATCCCGAATCTGGTGTACGATCTGGTACGTCCTCGGTACCGCCTTATTAGTAGCGTCGTCATTGAGGTGTATGTAGTCTTCAAACTGGATACCGTACTGTCCGTCCGCGAACTGACCTACCCTAGCGGTGTACAAGATCGTTCTATCGCCGCCGTTGGTGAACGCCGGATCGACGCCAGCCAGTAATGAAGTAGTCCCGACGAACTCCGTTTTCTTCATACCCTCCGCTTTAAGGATCTCGGACTCTCCGTAGATACCTTCGGCCTCATCGCTGTCAAAGAACACGGCACGCACCATTCGCATGTACGCACGGCTACTCTCACCCAATAGGGCCTTATCCTCCGCAATCTTCTCAATAGTCGGTAGGAACGGATACACCGTGTAGCCAGCCGCCACGTTGGGACTGCGCTCCCCGTCCAGTCGGATGTACTTGCCACCCCACTTTGTGGTCCATTCGTCGTCCACGTCCGGCGTGATGGACTCCCAGCCTTCCTTCGGTGTAGACCAGATGCCGAATGAATCGAAGCGACTTGCGGGGTTAGACAGACCCTTGAACTCAAACTTCGGGTTCTTGCTCAAGTTAGCGAGCGCGGCCTGTTGGATAGCCTCACTGAGTTCACCCAACTCGTCACCAATCAGCAATACGTGTTTTTGCTTTAGACCGATGAACTTACCAATAGCCTCTCGCGTACGGCTTTTTTCCGCAGCAATCAGCGAGAGACCCGCCCTATCGAAGGTCTGACCGTTCTCGTCGATGTAGTTGGCGCTACCGATTGAATCCCGAATGTTGATCGGGGCTCCGTCAATGACGGACAGCAAGGAGATTACCGAACCCCAGATCCGCTTACGCGCCTCCCGCAATGTGGTTGATGTCATCAGGACGAGGGTATCACGCGGCCTTGCCAGCCATGTGACAATGCCGTAGCCAGCAAGGGTATGACTCTTGCCGCTAGATGCCGCACCACCGATGGCTAGGTACTTGTTGTCGATACACTCACGGATGATCTGTTCGGCCCACGGATGCTTGAGGAACATGTGTTCCGGTAGGTCGTCCCTGTTCCATAGCAGATCAGCAATACGCCAGAAGTAAAACTCCCTTGCCTTGTTGGTCGGATGGTTGGCAAAGCCCCACAGCAAAGCGGTAAGCGTATTGGTTACAGGAATCAGAAAACCCCCGACGTCCATCTTGTTTGTGGTAGGATCAATTCGCGGCTCCAGTACTGAAGTCGAAAGTTTGTCTGGATCGTATTTTTTCGGTCGGCCCATAGCCGGAAACTACATTAACAAAAAAGGTTTGACAAGTATTAGTTTATGGTCTTACCTCGCCTACACATGCCTGTGAAAAAGAAAGAGCCGACACCAACGGCAAAGCTGCGCAAAGGGCAAGACGAACGTCGGCAAGCCAAAGCGGCAAAGATCCAACGCGCCATTGAGCTATACCAGCAAGGCGTGATGAAAACTCGTATCGCCGAACAGCTCGACGTCAGCTTCGATACAGTTGGCCGGTGGCTTAAAAACGTAATCGTAGACAAACCAGACAGCGACGCTGAACCCTTTGCGAAGAATCTTGAAGACTCTACCGATGCAGTAATCGCCGATGCCAAGCTGGCTGCCCGTGATATGGAGCAGCAAGCCCTATTAGAAGTAGCAGAGAACCAATCCAGTCCGGCGGACAAGTATCAAGCGTACGTTGCAGCGAGCGCGATCAAGATGCTACGCGACAACCTAATGAACGTGCGCGGTCCGAGAACTGTCCGCGAACTTTCAGAACTAGACCAACTTATCCGCCGCAATTTGGGCCTTAATCCCAAGGGCGGTAGCGGCGGGTCTGGTTCACTTACCATCGACGTCTCGATCCTCAACAATAGCAAGGCAACTAATGGCGGCTCCGCTTCTGTAGTCATAGACGCAGAGGAGGCTGACGATGATTGACTCGGACTTTGAAGGCGGATCTCTGGACAACGTAGAGGATGCAATTGAACAACTCGACAAAGCCGGTAGGCCGTACATGATGTTCCTCCTATCTACAATGACCGACGGGAGGATGGTAATACACCTAACCCCGAACTCTAAGATTCTTTTCCAGAACATGTACGAAGAGGGTATTCTAAACGAAATGCTGGAAGACGCTCTTTACGGGCATGAATGAGGACACAGTCATCGTAGGTATAGACAATGGGATCAGCGGTGGTCTCTGTGCTTTGTCAGCGTTTGATGGAGCGGTGCTTAACTACCGAGCGATGCCCACCAAACAGGTAGCCAGCAAGTCCGAAGTGGATATCCGTGCGCTACTTGACTGGCTTGAACCATACCGAAATGACATGGTCGTTTGCATTGAGGAACCGCTCAAGCACGCCAAGTCCTCACAGGCAATGCGGTCCATGAGCATTTCATTCGGCCTCATCGTAGGCGCGTGCGAAGCAAAACAGTTTAGTATACACAGGATACAGGTGAAGGAGTGGCAGGACGTTATGCTCGGAAAGAGGTTGGCTAAAGGGATGACCAAAGTCGCTGCTCTAGCCGCCGCTAACAAACTGTGGCCCCAACAAAGATGGATCGCTACGAATAAAAGTAGAGTACCCCATGACGGAATGATTGACGCCGCCCTAATTGCACACTACTATTTGCATTGTTAACTAACAATGAACCGACGATACATCATCGAAGCCCTTGAGGCTATTATCGAAGACATCACCAATCTTGTGATGAAGCTACCCGTCGGCAATGAGATCGAAGCGTTCTTCGAGCCGGAAGAGTTCAGCGTGTTTAGGGACATGGTCGCCGAGGAGTTCGACCTGCCAGATTACACCATCATCGACACCGCCGAGACCTTTAGGGAATTGATCGTCCTTTTGGAGGACGAACTTTTTCAATAAAAATAATTGACAGGTCGGCATAATCCGAGTAAGTGGTTGTTTGTAACTCACAACCACCATGATTAATTCTGTCGGAGCAGGAAAGGGAAGCACCCCTAGAAAAGTAGACCCAAACGTATATGCCACTAACTACGATGAAATCTTCCGTAAGGGAAAAGGACACGATTCTAAGAGCACTGAAGAACGACTACTTCAGGAAACTCCAAAAGGAGAACTGGCCGAAGACACCGGAACTGAGCAAGGAGATTGACGAACTAGACCGCGCAATCAAAAAGCGCAAACAAGAAATTTTAAACGACCATGAAGACGCAATATAACGACCCTAAAGGCGCAGTCGGCGCGACCAAAACTCCGTTGGGTTTGATCCCGCCGCATGCAATGGAACAGACCGCATGGGTCCACAAGTTGGGCGCAGACAAGTACGGTCCGTGGAACTGGCGTGAGACTGGCGTGTGCGCTAGTACGTACGTCAACGCAATCCTGCGACACCTCAACGCGTGGCGTGATGGCGAAGACTTGGACCCTGAATCCGGTATCTCGCATCTGGCACACATTGCCTGTAGCGCGAACATACTCATGGACGCGGAATACTGCAACAAGCTACAGGATGACAGGAACACCACACGTCAGTGCAACGAAGTCGAAGAATCAGACGACGATTGGGATTGGCTCTTTGACGAAGAGGAAAAAGAAGAGAACCCATTTGCTAAACGCATTAAGGATTTTTTGCACAGTTTAAATGGAGACGAATACCGCGTTTTGGATAGCGGCGAGATCCTGCAAGACGGCGACGAAGTCTATGTTGGCTTCGGAGACTGGATGCCGCTTTACATTCCTGATTGGATCAAGCAGGAAGTTGTTGATGGAACCTACCGCCGCAAACTCATCACAGATTGTGATCTTAAAGATGAGGTCGCAGATTGCGACCTTAAAGAAGAATGCGAATGTGGACGCCGCTACATCTACCACTGGCTGTACGGCTGGATCTGCGAAGACTGTGACCTCAAACTCTCTGACTACTACCCATGAACTCAGACCGACGAATGAAGATCACTGTGGAGATCCCACACGAAGGAAGCAAGCTGGAGTTCTCGCTGCCGCGAGACCAGCCGCTTGAAGACTTAGTCACGGTGTTTCGCACCATAATGACGTACCTGTCATGGCATCCAGATATTACTGAATCCATGTTCAAACGGGAGTTTTTAGAAGATCACGGCGTCGAGTAATGCGTCAAATTTTGCCCTATTAGTTTAATGGTAAAACGGTTGATTTGTAATCATCTGACGAAAGTTCGATTCTTTCATGGGGCTTATTCTACAAACATGACGACTTACGCTGGAAACCAAACCCTAAACCGACATTAAAGACGATATGAGCAGAACACACGATGTAGTTATTAGCGGTTTTGATCTGGACGCACTTGAGCGCGAGCGGGATCAGGCGCGTGAAGAGCGTGACCAGTACAAAGGTCTGCTTATCCGCTTGCACAACGACCTGTTCGTGCACCACGGAGGCCAAGCAGTGCGCGAGTTTAAAGAATTATTCAGAGAAGAAAACTACAACTAACACTATGAAACCATACTACTACGTTTACCGATACGGTCATCATGGACCGACCGTTACACACGGCACACTTGAATCCGCACAGAAAGAGGCAGAGCGTCTTGCTGAACAGCATCCAGAATCTTCCTTCGAGATCCTGAAGTATATCGGCGTCGCCAGAACCACGAAAGCGAAGACTTTCTGGATGGACGGCGAAGAGCCCGAAGAGCTTACCCGTCTCGCACCACCGACTGAAAAATTTCAGCGTTACAATGGACGCGGCGGACAACGATACCACTATGGACAATTCAACGGCGCTCCCTTCTAGAAAGTACACCTGTATCATTTGTGGTACAAAGGGACGCCGTGGCAACAAACCGGAACAACGAATGATGGACCCGATCTGTCCCGCCTGTCAAAACGACATGTGGACAGTTGAGCGTATCCTGCCGGTACTGCCGAAGTTCCTTGAGTACCACCGTTCCAAACAATAACCGATGACAGACAACCCCAAAACCGAAACGACTGGCGTATCTGCGCCTGTAGCCCGACGCTTAGAGGAAGCTCTTAGACAGAGGATCTCTGAGCTGGAGAAAAAAGTTGACAGACTAGAATCCAGCCTCTTAAATCTCGCATCTCTGCATTCAGAAATGCGTTTTTATAACCACTCAAGTAGAACCAAATACAAGCAATAATATGAAAGCTACAAAGCAAAAATCAAATTCTGTTATCCCTCCAGAAGAAGTGGAGCTAGTAATAGCATCACATAAAGAAAATATGTGGTACATAGATACCCTTAAAAATAAAGGGTACACAGTTACTTTGTATAATACATATGATAGAGGTGCTGCATGTTTTAGCTTGTGTAAACAAACAAAAAGACTATTTAATTTTAAACACGTAGACTACATACCTTTACCGAACATAGCTAGAGAAGCGGGTCAATATTTGCACCATATGATTTCCCGCAAAGGATCGTACTATCCGTACACTATATTCCTTCAAGCAGATCTAGGTTATTCACATGAAAATGATTTTGAAGAGAACATGGGAGCAGACTCCCCTAAAGTAACTAGGTTGTTATCTTGGTTAGAGAATGTACCTAAAAGCCCCTTTATGGCTTTTGAACGCACAACAGCACCAGCTAATTGGGTTAGACTCGATACAGTAGAAGATTGGAGTAAGGTACTTAGTCCATTTAAAATACCAACAATTGCAACAGAACAAACCACTGGTGCTCAGTTTATGTGCTCTAAAGAAATGTTAGAGCGTTTACCACAAGAGTTACTACACCACCTTTTAAATTTGTGTGAGCAGATAGGGTGGCCTTTTGCATATAAACTGGAGTACGCATGGCCTTTTGTGTTAGATTGTTTTGGTCAACTCTACCCAATCCCAGAATTAGAGTACGTCGATCTAACTCCTAAAAATATAACGCCATGATTAAACCTCAAATCGTAGTCGCATCACACAAAGAAAACCTTTGGTGGGTACCCAAACTTAAGAGCTTGGGCTATAGTATTGTCGTATATAATACAGGACCACACGGCGCATTTAGTTTTTCTTTAGATGAAAATATGGAAATACACGATTTACAAGAAGTAGATCATATTAAAATCCCAAATACTGATAGGGAAGCCGGACAATTTTTACACCACATCGTAACTCAAAGAAATAACTTGAGTGACTACACACTATTCTTACAAGCCGACTTGGGTTGGAGTTGTTGTAACCACGAAGCGCGCATGATGGGGGCTAGTGAGAACGCGGTTAATAAACTTATCACATGGTTAGAAGAAAGTTCTGAATCACGCGCTGATTTTTTAAGTTACGAACACGTAAGGCCGGAGTACAGACAATCTACTAAACACGACGAAGAAGTGTTTAAAGATATTATGGAACCCCTTGGCGCTTTACGTTGCCCATATGCTACTGCTATAGGGACCAACGGCGGTCAGTTCAGGGTTAGTAAAAATAAAATAACAGCAATACCTGAGTCTTATTTGAGTGGTCTACTAGATATGTCTAATAAAAAACCCTTATCGCACCGCCTTGAGTGGAGTTGGGGTTTAATACTGGACTCGTCGAAATCATCGTTTAATTACACAAAAAACTTAACATACGACAAACAAGAAAAAGAAAACCAGAATAATGAAAACACTATTTCCGAAACAACGAAGCTCTGTTGATTTCATTTTGCGTTCATTGGTGCACGGTCGTTGTGCCCTAGATTCTAGCCATACCGGTGTTGGCAAGACAGTTATCGCCTGTCACGTAGCCAAAGAATCCCAATTACCAGTAGCTGTCATCTGCCCTAAGATCGTCATACCCCATTGGGAGCGCGAACTTGCAGAGGTCGGCGTTACTCCACTCTTCATTACAAACTACGAAAAACTAAAGAGGGGTAATAGTTTTTTAGCTAAGATTGGTAAAAAGCTATTCCGCTGGCAGCTCCCGCAAGAGACCTTGCTAATATGGGACGAGTGCCACAAATGCAAATCTCCGTTTAGTCAGAACGCCCAGATGCTAGTGGCTGCCAAACAAGCTGGTCTGTACAACCTTTTGCTGTCAGCGACAGCATGCCAAGACCCTACAGAAATGCGTTCGTTGGGTTTTGCTTTAGGTCTGCACTCTCTCAATAAACCAGACGGCAAACTTAAAAGCTGGTTCTCATGGATGATGCAGTACGGCTGCCGTAAAGATCCTTGGAACAACTGGGTAGCCGGACCAGTATCTAAACTGGTGCCGCTTAACAAAGAACTCTACTCGAAGAACTGTGTCAAGCTAACACCAGCAGACCTTCCTTCCGCGTTTACCGACAACCATGTCATCACAGAACCGCTTGCGTTTTCGTCGTTAGGTAACATCGCTAGATTCTACAGAGACCACGGAGTCACACCGGAAATCGTAGATCAATTCATGGAGGACGGCGGTGCCAGCCCACATATTCTTGTTGAGATCCTACGCGCTCGCCAACTCGCTGAAGCAGCCAAAGTACCGGACATCGTGGAGATGGTGGCCGATGCCTGTGCCGAAGGGTACAGCGTAGCAATCTTTGTGAACTTTGTGGATACCGTAAAAGCTATCCAGTCCTTGATCCCTGAATCCTGTATCATTGTCGGTGGGCAGTCTGCGGTTGACCGCGAGGCTAACGTGCAGCGATTCCAGACCAATGAGTCACGAGTCATCATCTGCAACATCGCAGCCGGAGGCGTAGGCGTTTCACTACACGACACAGAAGGTGGGCATCCGAGGATGAGCCTTATCTCTCCTACTTTTAACGTCAAAGATTACATTCAGACGTTAGGTCGAATCCACCGCGCCAACGCAAAAAGCCCTGCAATCCAAAGGGTTTTGGTAGCGTCAAAAACAATCGAAGAAAAAATCGTTGACAAACTCGAACAAAAGCGTTTGTCTCTGGACACGCTTCACGCGCAACAATAACCACCAAACATATGAGCACGGACAAAAAATCAGTTAAACCAGAAAACAACCACAGTAATCCAGTTACCCTAATTGACTTTATGGCTGGCGTTGCCTTTTTAGGGTACGCCGTCAATAAATTCGAAGACATCCATATTCCTGAAGGAAGTACATTGGGCGCAGAGGCGAGCCGCGAAAGCTACGAGTGGGCCAAAGCAATGTGCGAAGCTAAAAAGAACATTCAGTAATATGATAACTGAAACAAACACCAAAACGAAGGAGGAGGCATTGAGGTATTTTGCCGAGATGCCTCCCATAACCAACGAGGACGGCTCGTTGGATTACGAAGCAATGGCTGGAGAGCTTCTCGTCGAGGGGACCCCTTTTGCAGAAGTTAGCCCCTACATGAAAGCCCTTGCATTAGCCTAAGACAATGACTACCGTTGACCATTCCGACCGTGCTCATGCCGAGTTCGGCCCATCATCACTCAAGTACGTATCCCTCTGTGCTGGCTATCACGGCAAGGACGGAAACAATGCCGCGTCTATAATTGGGACACGCATTCACGAAGCTCTTGAAGTTCGAGATCCTTCCGCTCTTGAGAGCGACGAAGAAGTTCAGATCTACAGCCGCATGATCGAGGAGGAAGACGAGGTATTTACAAACGTCTTTGGCGGCACTGATGGCGTAACCATCCAGCGCGAAAACCGCCTTGTACTCGACCTCGACTGCCAGACACCAACGTTCGGTACTTCTGATATCGTTGCGTACAAGGGTAATGTCGGCCTTCAGATTGACTACAAAACGGGCATCAGCAAAATCGACGAGCCCCGTAAAAACTGGCAAGCCAAGGCGTACGTACTGGCGATGTTCCAGTCCACCGAACTTGAAACTATCCACTTTGCTTTCCTCGTACCGAAGCGAGATGAAATTTTGACAGGCACGTTTGAGCGTTCGGAGATGGATCAACTTCGCAAAGAGATCTCAGACGTAATCAGAAAAGCCGAGACGACAAGACCTAAATGGGAGAACAAGAGCATTGACATCGACGACCTCAACCCCACAGTCAACTGTCGCTTCTGCCGTCACGAAGAACATTGTCCAGCATTGGGCGCTGTGGCTATCGAGGTAGCCAAACGTTATCGACCAGACTTGCTTCCAGACGGACCAATCGCTTCCGGCGAAGTTGATGATCCGGCGTCTATTGAGAAACTTTACGTTGTCGCTAAGATCGTAGAGAACTGGGCGAGCGGTATCAAACACAAGGCTACCGGTATGGCGAAAGAGGGTGTGGAGTTTGATGGGTTAAAACTCAAATCAATGGGGGCCCTTAAAACAACTCTCGAAAAAAATTATCTCGCACAACTTGCAATTAAGTATGGACTCGAACTAAATGAGGTTATTGAGTCTGCTGATTTGAGGATCGGGCAACTCTCAAAAGTTTTGCACGATAAGGCCCCAAAAGGAAAAAAATCTTTTGTTGTTGACAGCTTCGAGAAAGAAGCTATTGATCTCAATATCGTTGAGGTTGGACCAACACGATACACACTTTCCTCACGATGAGGAGAAAGGGAGTTACGGCTGTCCCCTTTAGTAAGCGCAAGCAACAACCGATCAGAAACTAGAAAACAGACACATGAGTACAGAAGCACTAAGCACAAGCACATCGACCGGACTCGCGTTCGCAGCGCAAGACATCGACATCCCCCGCCTTAACGTCATCCAAAAGATGTCGGAAATCGAAGGGCCTATCGGATCGGTCGTTATCGACAAGGACTCAGTTCTCCTTGAAGCCGAACAGAAAACTCCGGTAGTCGTGATCGGAGCAATCAAGCGGTGGAAAGAAGATGTTCCATTCGGTGAAGACTACATCCCCAAGATCGTCTCCAACGAATCGGACGCTAAAGCCCTTGCCTCAGAGAGCAGCTACGACGTCACGGAGTTTGCTGAAATCATCCTGCTTATCCCCCAAATCGGTGATGATGACGCATTGTTCCCCTATCCAATCGGCGACGTTAATTACCAAATTGGCCGCATCACCGTTCAGAAGGACGCCTATCGCTTGACCTACAAGCGTTTGTTCACCTTCTCGACATTCAACCCCAACGTCCCGATCTCCTCGCGTTTTTGGAACTTCGGTACTGAGCTGATGTCCAAAGGAAAATACAGCTGGTACGTGCCGACCCTCGCACACACGAAGGACGACGCACCTGCTGAAGTCGCTGAGTTCGCTGCACGCCTTACCAAGGGAGGGAACGACCAATGAGCACCATTGTAATCGACAACCCCCTTGCGCTTTTGAAGCGTGAGTGTGACTCCATTCGCAACGTGATCGTTAAGATTGATGGCGATATCAGCACTCTTAATGACCAGATCACTGAGTTACTTACTCAGAAAGCATCTCTCAATCTTGTGGCTACCGCCCTCGACAATGAGATGGATCGCATCCGCCTGTCTCCACAACAGCTTGAGCTGGATCTGGAGGTAGAGTAATAACCCCCGCATACCGCACCTCGCACCTAATGGTGTGGGGTGCGGCTTTTTACGCACACGACATATGATTACTTACGCAGTTGACTTTGAGTCGTATTACGACGGTGAATGCTCCATCACTACATTGGGGCCGAGGGGTTACTTTTCACACCCTCAATTCGACGCTTACATGGTTACCATAGTAGGCGATGACGGTTTTGTTTACGCCGGATGTCCGAGAGAATTGGATTGGACGATACTAGACGGCAATATGATATTGAGCCACAACGCCTCTTTCGACGAAAGCCTGTATCTCTACGGGGTTGAGGCTGGTTGGTTCAACCCATGCTCACCAGCAGAGTGGCACTGTACCGCAGATATGACGGCGTTCTTGGGTCTTCCGAGATCATTGAAGAACGCATCAGCTACAGTGTTTGGAATGGAAGTCAACAAGACTACACGTGACAATATGAAAGGCAAACAGTGGGGCTCGATGACTGACGACTTCAAGAAGGAAGTTACTGAGTACGCCATCAAGGACTCCGAACTGTGCTTGCGCTTATGGCAGGAACTATCTGACAGATGGCCTCAGACAGAGCGCAACATTAGCACACTCAATCGTAAAGTAGGCCAGCGCGGTTTACCTATCGACACAACGCTACTTAAAACAAACCTTGAGCAGATACGTACTGAATTATTTAATGCAGAGCAATCCATACCGTGGATCAGCGACCACACACCGCTTTCCCGTAAAGCCTTCAACGAGCAATGCCGTGCGCAAGGCATTGATCCACCAGCATCACTCGCTGCCGGTAATGAAGAAGCTGACAAATGGTTTGCTGCATTCCAAGACGCGTGTCCTTGGGCACGTGCTGTACAGAACTACCGCCGCATCAACGCGTTCTTGCGTAAGCTAGAGGCGTTCGATAATGGCACGATGGCCAACGGCAGGTACTACGGCGGACTGATGTACTGCGGAGCGAACCCCACTGCTCGCTTCAGCGGTAGCGGCGGAAACCTCAATCTACAGAACCTTCCGAGGGACGAGATGTTCGGCGTGAACTTTCGCCACATGATTAAGCCAAAGGACGGATACAAACTGATTGTCGCTGACTTGTCGCAGATTGAAGTACGTACCCTGTGCTGGCTCGCTAAGGACCATAAAGCCCTAGACCTCATCCGTGAGTCTGACGATATCTATCATGCGTTCGGCGTACTGTTAGGTCTGCATGATCCTAACAACGGACCGCTGAAAGACTACGACAAGCAGTTGAGGCACAAAGTAAAGGCCATTGCATTGGGCTGTGGTTACGGCATGGGTGCCGCGAAGTTCTCCACGTTCAGCGGCATGTCGCTCGAAGAGGCGGAGAAGGCGGTAAAACTCTACCGTGATCGTATGCCTATGGTGCCAAAGTTCTGGCGCTCACTCGATCAAGATATGGCAACCGCTTGCGCTGTGGGTGAGCCATTTCAGCTTGAGCTTCCGTCCGGTCGCGCTTTGCGCTACGGGAAGATTAAGCGCATGAAGGAGGCTGGCTCAGTCAATCGGTTCCGTTATATTGGCAAGATCGTACGTAACGGGCAGATGAGGGACTTCCCCTTGTGGGGTGGTATCCTTACAGAGAACCTGTCTCAAGGTCTGGCGCGTGATATTTTCTCAGACATGATGCTTCGTGTTGACGCCGCTGGTTATCCTGTCATCCTGCACGTACATGACGAAATGGTTTGCGAAGTGCCAGAAGCTGAGGCTGAAAGTGCTCTTGCAAAGATTATGGAAATTATGTCTATCCCACCCATGTGGATACCGGATATTCCGGTCGCCGCTGAAGGACATATCTGCGACCTTTACTCTAAATAACAATTCCGTGTGGCCAACACGTCATCAATTGGCACCTACATATGAAATATAGATACCTAAAAAATCATCGTGCTGCAACTGTAACTGCTGTAGCTGACCTCTCAACATTCACATTTACCAAACCGTCGTTCTCGACGAAAGCGGAGTACCGAGCATGGTGCGCCGATGCCAACACCGACCATTGCTTCTACTCAATGGCAGAAGGCGACAGCCCCAACGGACGGATCAGCGAAGACAATCCGATCAACAAACTGCACGGCTTTGTGGCTGACTTCGATGCTCCGGTCGATTGGCCGAACATTGACAGCGTTCTCAAGATCAGATGTGACGGCGGGCATATGCCAACATGGCGTACCAGAACACAATCCGGCTATATCCGTCTTGTCTGGGAGTTCGACAAACCAATGCCGCTCGCTCCAGCTCTAGCCGAATCATTTATGAAGCGGCTGTCAGATGCACTCAAGGCTTCGATGCTGCTGGCTGGCTTTGACAAAACTAGTCTCAAGCCATCACAGTACTTTGAGATCGGTGAAGACTGGACACGTATCGGCGACCCGATCCCTGTATCCTTTGCCCGAACCGTGCTTCTTAAAGCGGCGAACGACACACCGATCAGGACTGAGGATACCAACATCCCACTCGACGATGTCGCCGCTGAGGTTGCTCGCCGATTTCCTAACCGCTGGAAGGGTGAGTTTGTCGTAGGTGCTCGCGGTCCGCTATTCTGGATCGACGACGGCATCGACCGCGACGGCTGTCAGGTTCGTGAAGACGGAATGATTTGCTACTCTGATCGTGCGGGTACAGGGTTCAAGTCATGGGCTTCCATATTAGGCAAGCAGTTCGTCACGAAGTACGAAGAGCGTAAACTGTCTAGCCTACTAGATCAGTATTGGTTCAACGGCAAAGGATACTACAAACTTCTTAACGGAGGACCTGTCATTATCCCCAAAGAACAGCTCGTACTCGAACTCCGCAAGGCTGGCTTCTGTCCGAAGCTCAAGAAAAACCAGACTGTATCCGAAGTCGAACAAGCGGTACTCACAATCTCCAACGATTGCCGTGTCGAAGAAGTTGCTCCTGTCGTGTTCTCCAAAGAACGTGTGGTCAATTTCAACGGCAGAAAGATACTCAACAACTGTCGCACTACCGCTATCCCGTTTGCCGATAACGGTGATGTAGCTAACTGGCCGTGGATTAACGCATTCATTACGCCATTCTTTGCGAAAGACATTAGCGGCAATGAGACGCTTCCGTATTTCCTTGCTTGGTTCCAACGCCTGTACAAAGCCGTACTGGAGTACCGTTTGGATCAAGGGCAACTGATGATTCTGTTAGGGCCAGCTGGACACGGAAAGACCCTACTCACCAACAAGATTGTCGGGGCAGCAGTCGGTGGATTCAGCGATGCCTCGGACTATCTATCCGGCAAGACCAGCTTCAACCGCGATCTCTGCGGCTCTGCTGCTTGGGTTGTGGATGACCAAACAGCGGCATCTACCTACGCTGACCAGCGCAAGTTCGTTGAGCTTACCAAACGCTGTGTAGCTAACCCGAGGCTTGAGTATCACGCCAAGTACGCCGATGCCATTCCGCTTCCGTGGTCTGGTCGAGTAATGATGTCGCTCAACCTAGACGCCAACTCACTCGCCGCTCTGCCGTCTTTGGACAGCAGTAACCGCGACAAGATCATCGCATTGCGGATCAACAGCGGGCATAAGGTCAAATTCGGGTCTAATGAGTTTGTCGAGAATACCATCAACTCGGAGATGCCGTACTTCCTCAAGTGGCTGTACGACTGGCAACCGCCGATTGAGATTAAGGACGCCAGTCGTTTTGGTGTTAAGACCTACATCGACTCATTCATTGAGGCGGCGGCCTACGACAACAGCTCACGTTCGGCTATTGCGGAAATGGTGGAGTTCTTCGCCAAGAAGGTCCGCGAAACTGTAGCCCTTACCAAATGGCGCGGCACGCTTACCGAGTTCACAGTCGTGTTGCAGGAATGCAACGGAGGTAGGGCTGTCGGCAATAGCGGCAACCTTGAGTTCGTCCGTCGCGGCATGACTGTCCTTGAGGAGGTTAGCCAGCACAACAAGAGCATCAGGCCAGTACGAAGCAAGGGCCAAGGCGGTGGTAAGATCTGGGAGATTGATCTCTCCGAGGCTTACGACATCGACCAAGGCGGCGACTTCTAAGACAGCTACGGAATTACCGAACCCGCTTCTTCGTGATCTTCACGGAGGGCGGGTTTAATTCTGAGATCGGTATAACGTATTCATCGGAGAACGAGAGCTTGCCGTCGTTGGGATCTACGTTACCTTTGGGTAAGAACATCGCACGTTCCATAAACTCTTTGGCCGGTAACCAGCCAACAATCGTAGCCAACGTCATTTGTTGGTTACACCTAACGAAATAGTAGACATCACATTTGTCGCCTAGCTTTTCTTTACTACCCTCTGCACCGTACACACGAGCCACATAATGCAGTTCTGGCACGCTTGCGGCCTTTGTGGTCTTCACATCAATAGTGATGTCTCCGGTTAAAGCAATGTCGTAGGCAAAGTTAATGTCGCCTACACGGCTGCCGCCGATTTCACGATGGACAAGGATTTCGCCCATCATTCCGATCTCATTACCGCGACCGCGTGCAATAGAGCCTCTGAGCACGCCCATTGCTTTCGCCTCAGCACGTGCTTGTTTCCGGTCTTCACCGGAAGGTTTGATAACTATCATCAGTACAGTTGGTGGATTCGATTGTGACTGCCGGTACCATACGGATCGACATTCAATCTCGGAAGAGCAGCACCGCGTGATGAAGCGGCTTCCTCTTCCATGAGTTGCATGCACTTGTTCCAGTGATATTCAGCACGCTCAATGTCGGCGTTGTCCTCCATCAGACGACCCAACAAGCCTTGCTTCAAAGCCCCGACGTTGCTCACATACACAATGTCGTTGTCGCTACGGATTGGTTGGAATGCTCGCTTGCAAAGAACATGCACGGTGGTCAACCCATTAGTGGAGCGGTTCAGCCTGAATCTCCGATAGCGGGTTACGCCGGAATCAGGCCCGACGGTGGCAATCGTGGTGTCGGTGTCGGCAGCAGTAGTGCGGATGTCGTACGCGTCGGTTAGTCCGTCGAATTGAATACTGATTACCGAAGTGATCGGCTCGTCAAAAGTCAGCGGTACGTCGTTGTCCGACACGGAATCAGTAGTAGACACATAGAGCTTGTCGCCGTCAGTTGCGGTGACAACAATAGTACCGCCGTCGTCTGGATTAAAGTTATTGCGTGTAGGCGACTGGTCCGATGGTACGATATGGAGTGTGTCAGTAGCCGTCTCGATGAGGCGCTTGAGTGAATGGTAACCAGCGTCAACTAGACCCCACGTGAGGTCGCTCGAACCGATGCCCATACCGACTGATTTAAAGTCGTGCCAGAGGGATCGAACAGGTACCGGTTGGTTGTCTACGAGCGTGTGTAAAACAGCGTCGGCTTCGTCTGGCAAGGTAATGCAGTTATCGACCACCGGCAAACTGTACTGAATGGTCAGATCCCGATACGTACCCATGTTGTAGATACGAGACAGGACCTGATTCAGGCTCTGCTTAAAGCTGCCGTCCGGCTCGATGTAACTACCGAGCATTGGGATCAGCTGGTTGACGGTGGTTGCTGGCATTACTTCTTGGGTTTGACTTTAACGTCGCCGCTGTGCAGCTCACCCTTCAGTTTGCCCTGTTCCTTACCACTAAGGGGGCTGGCTTTACTGAGCAAGTAGGCTACTTGTTTTTTGGTCTTGGTTTTCATACAGGTCAGAAGGTACAGGAAAAAGGGTTTAAGGTCAAGGGGTTTGAACTGAGTTTGGGAGAATAACGTTTATGCTAACATTGGCGTCTAAGTCAGCTAAAGCCATACATCTTATGTATACAACTTTTGGTATCGCTGTCGCCGGAAGCTCACCGGAATAGGTCTGTTGTTCAAAAGAAATAAAATCACCCATCCAATCTAATAGATCAGTAACCGGTACATCAACAAAGTTAATAGCATCAAAAAGTCTAATGTCCATAGTTAAACCACGCCCTCGGCGGGGGTTATCCTCGTCATCATAATTGACATAACAACTAGCGGTTAATTCAATATAAGCGGGGACTGGGTCCGTGGCGATATATGCGAACGCCACTTCAACGCTGGCTTGACTAGTGTTATAAATACCGGTGTTACTATCCATCTCAGACTCATAAGCACCGACACCGTTGTGTTTAATCTCAGTAAAATTTACATCACCGAAAGCCCTTTGGTGTTTAGTCCAATATTTCCACGGCCAGTTAACATCTGATTTATCCGCGCAGTTTATAGGCAGGTTAACAAACCCCCAGTCAGCGGTGGCATCGGTTCTAAGTATCTGTGTTAAAGACATAAAAAGTGTTTAGGGGAGTGGGCTATTGAGAATAGCGCCAGTAGTGGTGTCATAAACGGGCTGGCCATTGGCTGTTTTGTAGGGCCAAAACTCATTGGCTTTAATTTCTATAGGGCTGGAGGGCGTGAGTCCCGTGACTGTGGCATCTGGTATAGGTGGAGGTGCCTCTCCAAAAGTCGAAGTGGTTGTGGTTGTGGTGGCTATCCCATATGTTGGTATTGTTTTACTCACTGACCCAAAACTAAAAATAGTTGAAGACCCAATATATTCTACTTCTGTTACAGTAGAGCCGGAACCATAGGTTTCTGTTTTAGATGCCGTATCGCCCACGTTACTTAATTCAGTCCCATTAAATTCGGTTTTAAATTTATTTATCACTAGACCGGCAGATTTATATACAGTCTTATAAGACTGCCCTCCAGTATAGGCTGGCGGCCCTGAGCTAATGGATGTGCCTACGTAAGCGGTTGCTTCGCCAACATATACTGAGCCTGAATCACCATAAGACAGTTCTCTAAAACCCCCAATATAAAACTTAGATAGATCGTCAACGTCAACTACAATAGAAACATACGTGTCACCATAACTACCATAACCCCCACCAGTATATACTTCTACGCTACTTGAAAAAGTAGATCCGTTACCGTTTGCGTCAAGATTATCTTCACTTTTATTACCCTGATTAGAAAGAGATTTCCGCCCCTTTAATGCCGGAGTAAAAAGATCTTGTGGGTTATTTTCATCTGGAACAAAAACAGGAGAGAAAGAAAATTCAAAACCGTTGCTTAGGGGCACATCCAAACTAAATCCAGCTCCTGAGGTACTGACAGTCTGACCAAGTGGTTCAGGTTTAAAGTCTTTTATTACAGAGTAAAAATACAACGCCTCTTGTAGTGTGTACGGCCCGATACATCCGTCGGCCTCTATGATATATCTCTTAGCATTTACAATATCGCCGGAGAAATAACTAATCTCTTTAGTCACTACCCACTCAGGAAGACTTGACGGAAAAGCATAATCGGGATACGACCGTTGTCCAGTAGTACTGTTGACATCAACCCACCCATTTAGTTTTGGGTAATATACACCATCAATCTCTACATACTCGTCATTAAATTTCTTAGCTAAATAAATACCAGCGCCACCGTTTCCCCCTACATAATTGTCTAGACGATATTCTGCCTCCAGATAATCTCTTATCGGAACTGTAGATACTCTCCCAAACATATTAGATACTGGATTGGTGTGTGGGTGCGGCTTGCAAAATATAAACTGGGGTTCCGTTATGGAAACTTACAGCAGCTCTAAAAGATGTCGTAACCGCTTGCCAAGCCGAAAGCGCTTTACCGCCGCCTTCCATATCTTCTACAGTTATTTTTGCTATAAGCAAACGTATTTTTGTTTGTTTGTTGTCTTCTAATTTGACTTCATCTGTGTCGGCTGCGTCTACTTCTTTGATAGTAAAACCACTATCAGATATCTTGAAGGGGTTAAACGTTACATCAGCTTCAGCAATAATAAACTTTTCGGTAGATAGTGGTTTATCTTCATTAAGACCTGTAATAGTAAATGGCCCACCATTTATTCCGTTAACAATACTAGACCTAAGAAAAACTTTATATGAAGAATCTGTACCGCTTTTAACACTCACTTTAAATGGGTGGTTACCACCACTACCGCCACCCAAAGGAACCCAATACTCTTGGTTAGTAAAACTATCATCGTTGTCGGGACTCTCCAACGTTTCCGGTGGCGATTTATCTGTTTCAAGATTGACGGCACTTTTTGCCATCACATAAATCATGCGGTAGTCGGTATCATCAGCACGCTTTACAGGAACCGGTATTATCTGTACCACCTCCTTACCAACTTCAATGCTTTGGATTTCAGTTGTAGGTCTGGTATCTGCTTTTTCTTGCGCATCTCTACGTTTCTCTAAGATTTCTTCACGTAGCTCCTTGTTTGATTTACCCCTAGTATCAATACCTTCAGCTTCAGCTATGTCCTTAGTGCTGCGTCTGTCTCTGTCCTTACCCTCGCCCCGAAGTTCGGTCTCTAGTTCTCGATTTTTTACTTGCTCGTTTAATTTACGAGCCTTGTCATAATCCTCGTTTTCAATAGCTTCCTCGATTCTATCGAATATTCTATCCTTACCGCGCCGCTTTTCTCCGCTACTAACTGCTTTAGATTCCGACTCTGCTTGATCTATTACATCATCAATTGTATTCCTACCAGAATCTACTTTAAGTGATTTTGGTTTGGCCATTGAAAATACTCCGCTATCGGCATCCCTTTCTTCCTCAAGTTCCCTCACCCTTTCTTTGAGGGTTTTTGGTTTGGCCATAGAAAACATAGAAAGATCAATTTCTGGAGTTTCTACTGCCGGAATATTTACTTTCGGAGTATCTACTTTTGGAGTATCTACTTTTGGAGTATCTACTTTCGGAGTATCTACTTTTGAAGCCTCTACTTTCGGGTCCTCTACTTTCGGGTCATCTACTTTTGGTACCTCTACTTTTGGTACCTCTACTTTTGGAACCTCTACTTTTGGTACCTCTACTTTTGGAACATCTACTTTTGGATCTTCTACTTTTGAGTCCTCCGCTTTCGACGAGGCATATACTTTTGGAATTTCTACTTTTAAATCCTCTATTTTTTGGTTTTGTTCTTGGGTAGTAAATGATTGGTCGGGTGTTGTTGTAGAAAAAAGTGTAGGTGTAGGTACAGACGAAGATGTAAGTGTAGGAACTAATTGATTAATAAGTGTAGTATCAGTTTCCGTCGGATAATTGATTAGCGGTGTTGGTGTTGGTGTTAATGTTGGTGTTGGTGATATTAATACTGAATTATTTATACCATTAGCTTGATTCCATTGTTGAGACGCGGAGGGTTTAGTTTCAACATTAAAGTCTATACTGCCGCCATTTATATTAGGGGACACGCCGTTTATAGTGACGTTTTTCAGAGCATCCATAACCGCTCCCTTTACCGTATCTGCGGTTACCGCTTCAGTCGCCCCAAAAAAAGAAGACAAGATAGGTAACGCTGGGATCTGTGTACTTTGTGGTGCAAGCGGGTTTTCGGTAGATTGAGGGGCTTGACTTGCTACTGTCCGTACAGCCTCTATGGACTCAGGGGATTGAGCCGGATCTCTAGGATTAGCCCGTGCTTTATCCTTAAGAATGTCAGTCCCGCGATTATCTGGCTCGGGTTTAAACTCGATGTTATTCTCCCCAGACATAATTTAATGTTGGAATACTTTACCCCACATACCTTCGAGGGCATGACCCAAACTGATATCGGGATCAAAAGCCGCTGTATAAATACCTTTATAGTGTTCTACTGGACGTTTGAGTATGGTTTCTTTTTTAACGTAAAACTGAGCCCCGATTGAAATTGGGGTGCCGGACGGGTATGGGGTACTACCCCAACCTAAACGCAAGATATGGTCCGACAGAGAATATTTCTGTACTGGCAAACCACCTCCAGCATAACCAGCTCCTAAGTAACATACCGGATGTTCGAAGTTAGGCTCGCCAAACAAGATCTCCAAGAGGTCATCCATGTGCGCAAAACAATGTGCCCAAGGATCGGCCTGAAGAAATACAGTAACGGGCAATAGGTTGTCGTAATTATCAATAATAAATTTCAAATAGTGCCCAGCCTCACGACCAGCATTTTCGATTGTTAACGTGCGGTCGGCTGCTGTGACGTCTCGCCTATCCGCACTGTTGCTTACTGTTAGTTGATACGCTCTATTTTCTTCTTTTGGAAGATAGCGCAACCAGTTCATCGGCTCTTTATAAGAAGCCACTACAATTTCATATTGTTTGCTCATACGTATACTTCGGTTGTTTCGGTAACCCAAACACCATTTCTCCAGTGTTCAGATTGTCTAGCCACTTCAATCCAACCGTCAATTGTGGTCGGTTCCGTTGCCGGTATGGTTATAGTGTTCCCTGTCGGTAAAGCAACTATTATTTCGGACCTAAGGCATTTAGGCACCGAAACGGTGAAAATTGATTTACTGGTGGTGGTAGACGTATTCTCGCCGGAAGACGAGGAACTACTTGACGAGCTGTTTGAGGAGCTGTTCGAAGAGCTACTTGACGAACTACTCGATTGGCTGCCGGATTGACTACCGGACGAGCTGCTTGACGAGCTGCTTGACTGACTGCTTGACTGGCTGCCGGAGGAGCTATTTGAGGAACTGCCAGACGAACTACTGGATTGGCTGCCAGACGAGCTGCTCGACTGACTACCAGATGAACTACTGGATTGGCTGCCAGACGAGCTGCTCGATTGACTACCGGAGGAACTACTCGACTGACTACCAGAAGAACTGCTCGACTGACTACCAGATGAACTACTCGACTGACTACCAGAAGAGCTACTGGACTGACTACCCGATGAGCTACTGGACTGACTACCCGATGAGCTACTC